>JAABUQ010000226.1_pt1 | contig 126471 bp, 118 predicted proteins | sample 5560001 | NCBI WGS metagenome assembly JAABUQ01 (sample SAMN10711888, study PRJNA513371) | rock metagenome | isolation source: Antarctica rocks | place: Antarctica: Victoria Land, Finger Mt nord | collected 2015-12-18
GACCCCCCCGATGCGGCGCTTGCAGCGGGAGTTTGCGTGCCGGGAAGATTCCGTAGCTCGTTAACCATACGCTTCAGTTCGGAAACCTGCGCCTCGAGCGCTCGAATTCGCGCGTCCGCATCCGAAGCGGCTTGCGCGCGGGCGGGACCGGCGAAACTGATCCCGGCCAGAGCTGTCGCGGCTAACAAGCGGGCGGAATGCGATATCTTCATACCATTTCCTTCGATCGGATTTCACCCTGCAGCAACTATGTTACTTGTTCATGACACCATTGCGCTCGGACATCATTCGATTACCGAGGCGGTGTTGGCGCAAACCCTTGGGAACGCCATCATCGTTGCGGCTGAGTTTGACCCGGTTTTAACGTTTCTTGGATTGTGGTGCGCGCGCGCAACATATTTGCGCACGGGCGCGGGTGGCGACGATCAGCCGGGTAAGGGCGAGGACACGGCCAGCGACCACGACGGAGTCCCACGTCCGAACCGCCTGGTCGACACACAGCTGTGACAGACCCCAAAGCGGCGCAGCTAGTCCAGCAGTCCCTTCAGCTTAGCAAAAAAGCCCGAAGAGTTCGGGAACGTATCCCCATGATCCCGCTCGGTCGCCTGAAATTGCTCCAGGAGTTCGCGCTGTCGTTTGCTGAGCTTGACGGGCGTCTCGATCTCGACCTGCACCACCAAGTCACCCAGCCCGCCACCTTGCAACGCGGGCATCCCCTTGCCGCGCACACGGAACTGCTTGCCCGGTTGCGTTCCCGCGGGGATTTTAATCGAGGACTCCTCCCCGTCGATACACGGCACGTCGAGCGTGCCGCCGAGCGCCGCAGTGGTGAAGCTCAGCGGCACTTCGGCGAACACCGTCGTTCCATCGCGCTTGAAGATCGGGTGAGGCTTCAGGTGCACGAACAAATAGAGATCGCCCGCCGGTCCGCCGCGCACCCCCGCCTCCCCCTCGCCCGCCAGCCGGATCCGCGTGCCATCGTCCACGCCGCGCGGGATCGTCACGTCGAGCGACTTGTCGCGTTCCACCCTCCCCACGCCCCGGCACACCTTGCACGGATCGGCGATTGTCTGCCCCGCGCCGTGACAGGTAGGGCAGGTACGCTCGACCACGAAAAAACCCTGCTGAGCGCGGACCTGGCCCTGGCCGCCGCACATGGCGCAAGTCTTGGCGGTCGTCCCAGGCGTCGCGCCCGAGCCCGCGCATGGCTCGCACGCCGTGGAGACGCTGACCTCAATCTTGGCGTCCTTGCCCGAATAGGACTCTGCCAGCGTCATTTCGAGGTCGTAGCGCAGGTCCTGGCCACGGTGCACCGTTCGCCCGCCACGCTGCTGGCGACCTGACATGAAATCGCCGAAGATGTTTTCGAAGATGTCGCTGAAACCGCCCATGTCGGCCTGGCCCTGGCCACCGCCATTTTGGAACACCGCCTTGCCAAAGCGGTCGTACGCGGCCCGCTTTTGCGGGTCCTTGAGCACGTCATGCGCCTCGTTCAGCGCCTTGAACCGCTCGGCCGCGTCCTCGCAGCCGCCATTGCGGTCGGGATGGCAATCCATCGCCATGCGCCGATACGCGGCCTTGATCGCCGCGCCGTCGGCGTTGCGCTCGACACCGAGGATCTCGTAAAAAGATTGTTCGATCGTCGCCATCGTGTCGTCACTCACCCCCAAATTCCAGTCCGTCATCCCCGCCTCGTGCCGTAGTCCGATAAGAGTCGTTCCCGCGCTTGCTGCGGTGCTTCTCTACTCGGGGTCCCCCAACAAGGCCGGGATGACGGTGTATGCTACGCCTTACCTTCGTCCACTTCGCTGAACTCGGCATCGACCACGCCGTCGTCCTTGGGTGCGGCGGCGGCATCGGCGCCCGGCGCGCTCTGCGCGGCGTAAATCGCCTCGCCCATGCGCTGCGCGCTGGTGCTCAGAGTCGCGGTCTTCGCCTGAATGTCGGCGACATCCTCTTTTGCAACCGCCGCCTTCAGGTCGCTGACGGCGCTCTCGATCGCGGTCTTGACGTCGCCCGGCACCTTGTCGCCATTCTCGCTCAACTGCCGCTCGGTCGAGTGGACGAGCCCCTCGGCGACATTGCGCGCCTCCACCAGTTCGCGGCGCTTCTTGTCCTCGCCCGCGAACTGCTCGGCCTCGCGCACCATGCGCTTGATGTCGTCGTCGCTCAGACCGCCCGACGCCTGGATGCGGATCTGCTGCTCCTTGCCGGTGCCCTTGTCCTTGGCGCTCACGTTGACGATGCCGTTCGCGTCGATGTCGAAGGTGACCTCGATCTGTGGCACGCCGCGCGGCGCGGGGGGAATGCCTTCGAGGTTGAACTGGCCAAGGCTCTTGTTGTCCCGCGCCATCTCGCGCTCGCCCTGATAGACACTGATCGTGACCGCGTTCTGGTTATCGTCCGCGGTCGAGTAGGTCTGCGTCTTCTTGGTCGGGATCGTCGTGTTGCGGTCGATCATGCGCGTGAACACGCCGCCCAAGGTCTCGATGCCGAGCGATAGGGGCGTGACGTCGAGCAGGAGGACGTCCTTGACGTCACCCTGGAGCACGCCCGCCTGGATCGCGGCGCCGATGGCGACGACCTCATCGGGGTTGACGCCAGTGTGGCCCTCCTTGCCGAAGACCTCCTTCACGAAGTCGCGCACGCGCGGCATCCGCGTCTGCCCACCGACCAGCACCACCTCGGCAATATCGGCGGGCTTGAGCCCCGCGTCGTCCAACGCCTTCTGGCACGGCCCGCGCGTGCGATCGATCAGGTCGTGCACTAGTTCCTCGAGCTTCGAGCGCGTCAGCGTGATCACCAGATGCTTGGGCCCGGTCGCGTCCGCTGTAATGAAGGGCAGGTTGATCTCGGTCGACGCCGCCGCCGACAATTCGATCTTGGCGCGCTCGGCACCTTCCTTCAGGCGCTGCAACGCGAGCCGGTCGCCGCGCAAATCGATCCCCTGATCCTTCTTGAACGAGTCCGCCAACCATTCGACGATCTTCGCGTCGAAGTCTTCGCCGCCCAAGAACGTGTCGCCGTTGGTCGACTTAACCTCGAACACGCCGTCGCCAATTTCGAGGATCGACACGTCGAACGTGCCGCCGCCCAAGTCGTAAACCGCGATCGTCTTGTTGGTGTTCTTGTCCAACCCGTAGGCCAAGGCGGCGGCCGTCGGCTCGTTGATGATGCGCAGCACTTCGAGGCCCGCAATCTGCCCTGCGTCCTTGGTCGCCTGGCGCTGCGCGTCGTTGAAGTACGCGGGGACGGTGATGACCGCCTGCGTCACCTTTTCGCCCAAATACGCCTCGGCCGTCTCCTTCATCTTCTGCAGGATGAAGGCGCTGATCTGCGACGGCGAATAGTCCTGCCCCCCCGCCGACACCCACGCATCGCCGTTCGGCCCGCGGGTAATTTTGTAGGGCACCAGCCCCATGTCCTTCTGCGTCATCGGATCGTCGAACCGCCGCCCGATCAGGCGCTTGACCGCGAAGATCGTGTTCTCGGGGTTGGTCACCGCCTGGCGCTTTGCGGGCTGACCGATCAGCCGCTCCTTGTCCTTGGCAAAGGCGACCTGCGACGGCGTCGTGCGCGCGCCCTCCGCGTTTTCGACCACCTTGGGGGTGCTGCCCTCCATCACCGCGACGCAGCTGTTCGTCGTGCCAAGATCGATCCCGATCACCTTCGCCATTATCGCTACACCTCTGTCATGCTGGTTGCTGGCAGCCACCCTCGCGACCACCGTTCATCTAGACGCCGATATGGGAAGATGGTTGTCGGCTGCAAGAATGTCGCGCTTGGACGGGGGGATGCGACGGTGACGCCGCTAGACCGGACGCCGTCGCGCTCCTAGCTCTACCGCCAACGGAACGAAGGACGTGTAAGATGGTTCGCGCGAACCGATCATTTGGCTGGGCTGCCCTTGTGCTTGCAGTCGTTTCGCTGCTTGCGGCGCTAGTGTCGGGCGGCGTGGCACGCTCGGCGCAGTCCGAGGCGGGCGTGCGAGTCGAGAAGGCGTGGGTCAGCTCGGTCCCGATCGCGGGTCATCCGGCAGCGGGCTATATTACTTTGGTGGGTGGAGCGTCGGCCGACACGCTAGTGGGCGCGAGCAGCACGGACGCGTCCTCGATCGAACTGCACGACAACCGGATGGCGGGCGGCATGATGAAGATGACGACCGAGCTGTCCGTCGAGGTGCCCGCGCATGGGCGAGTCGTATTTGGCGAGCGTGGGCGACACCTGATGATCTTCGGTCTGAAACCGGGCAAGTCAATGTTGTCGTTGAAGCTGCGCTTTGCATCGGGCCGTTCGGTGTTGATCAACGCGCCGGTGCGCTCGATCGGGAGTCGGGGGCCATCGCCGTCGGCAGCCACGCGCGCTATCTAACGCCGGGCGAGCGCGCGATCGCGGGCGATGTGTTCGGCTCGGCGCTCGATGTGAACGCGGTGCGCGTTGCCAATGCCAAATGGATCTGGTTCCAGCCGCGCGGGACGATGATGACTCCGGCGGGCTGCCTGCACTGCAACCCGCGCGGTGACGATTACCGGCCCGATTACAGTGCGCAGGACTGGCGTACGCGCGGGCGTTTCGTGCACGAACTTGCTCACGTCTGGCAGTGGCAGCGCGGCATTCCGCTGGCGTGGGTGCGCTGGCCGTTCGCGCGCTACGGCTACCGGGTGCGGCCCGGCCGAAGGTTCGAGGATTATGGGATCGAGCAGCAGGCCGAGATCGTGCGCCACTGGTATCTGCGGCGCGAGGGAGTGAGTTCGCCGCAATGGCCTGCGCTCGACGTGCTGGCACCGCTGTTGCCGTTTGGAAAACCCTGAACAAGCTCGTCATCCCGGCCTCGTGCCGGACCCCAAGCAGAAAAGGGGGCCGGGCGACGGGTCGAGCCTCCTCATGTCTCGGGGTCCCGGCACGAAGCGGGATGACGGGCCTATTGGATGAAGCGTAAAGGCCCCACCCATGCGCCTCGCGCTCTACCAGCCTGACATTGCCGCCAATGTCGGCGCGGCCCTCCGCCTCGGCGCGTGCCTCGCCGTGCCGATCGACATCATCGGTCCGTGCGGCTTCCCGCTCTCGGACGCGAGCCTGCGCCGCGCCGCGATGGACTATGCCGCGCTCGCCGACCGGACGCTGCACGCCGACTGGCAAGCCTTCCGCGCCGCGCACCGCGAACGCCTCGTCCTGCTGACCACGCACGCCGCCCTGCCCCATCATCAGGCCGCGTTCGCTTCGGACGACATCCTCGTGCTCGGCCGCGAAAGCGCGGGCGCGCCCGACTGGCTGCACGAAGCCGCCGCCCTACGTGTCCGCGTACCGCTCGCCCGCAACGCGCGCAGCCTCAATCTGGTCACCGCCGCCGCGCTGGTGCTAGGCGAGGCGCTCCGCCAGACGGGAGGCTTCCCTGACTGACACTCACCCTCGCCGCGCCGCCGCCCGCGCCTGGTTCGAGACCTTGCGCGACCGCATCCGCGCAGAATTCTTGAGCGTCGAGCGCGAGGCCGGATCCGACGCCGAGTTCGCGGTCAAAACCTGGGACCGCCCCGACCCGAGCGGCGCGCACGGTGGTGGCGGGGTGATGAGCCTGCTCCGCGGCCAGGTGTTCGAGAAGGCGGGCGTCAACGTCTCGACCGTGCAGGGCAGCTTCGCCCCCGAGTTCGCCACGGGAATGCGCGGCGCGTCTTCGGAGCAGCCCGGCTTCTTCGCCACTGGCATCAGCCTTGTCGTCCATCCCGCCAACCCGCACGTGCCTGCGGTACACATGAACACGCGCTACCTGGAAACGACCAGCGGATGGTTCGGCGGCGGCGCGGACCTGAACCCCAGCCACCCGCGCGAGGAGGACACCGCCAGCTTCCACGCCGCGCTCGAAGCCGCCTGCACCACCCCGCCCGGCGATTACCCGCGCTATAAACAATGGGCGGAGGATTATTTCTGGCTCCCCCACCGCCAAGTCGCGCGCGGTGTGGGCGGTATCTTCTACGACCACCTCGAAAGCGGCGACTGGGACGCGGATTTCGCGTTCACGCGCGCCGTGGGCGAGGCGTTCCTCTCCGCCTATCCCCCCATCGTTCGCCGCCGGATGGTCGAGCCTGTCACCCCGGAACTTCGCGCGCAGCAACTTATCTACCGGGGCCGCTACGCCGAGTTCAACCTGCTCCACGATCGCGGCACGATCTTCGGCCTGAAGACCGGCGGAAATATCGAGGCGATCCTGATGAGCCTGCCACCGCTCGCGACTTGGTAGATCGAAACGGGCAGCTCAGACGGGCACGTTCGCCCGCAGAAGCTGTCGGTAAACCACGCCCTGCCCCGCCGCGATCCCGATGAACGACGCCGCGCCGACCAGCCCGGCTACGATCAACGTCACCACGCGCGCCAGCGCCATCGATCCGCCGAACGCCGCCAAGGAACCCAGCGCCCCGCCCAGACCCTGGCCAAGCACGCTAAGCAATAAGAGCGCGACCGCGATCAAGATCAACAACAGCACCAGCTTGCCCGCCGATTTGCGGCTCAGTGCCCACGCGCGCCTGATCCCACCGACCGGGCCGACAGGCTCGGCAGCGAACACGCCCAGCATCGGGGACAGCCGCGCGCAAACCCACAGCAGCACGGGCAGCGCGAACAGCAGGAACACACCGCCAACCTGCTGCGCTGCGAGCGCACCCTGTGGTGACGACGATCCGCCGAGCGCCGACGCAGCGCCCGTCCCCATCGCGAGCAGGAGGAGAACAGGGACCGATACGATCAGATACGCGACGCACAGCAGCAGGATCGCGCCCACATAGCGCGCGAGCGCGGACATCATCCGCGCAAGCGTTGTGCCAACCGTTTCGTAGATCGGTCGCCGTGGGTTACCGGCGATCGAGGCAACCGTTAGCGAGGCCAGCATCTGCAAGCCCAACGTCACGATCGTGGTTGCCCAGAACCATGGCGGAAACTGTGGCATAGCCCCCAGCTTGGGCATATGAAACGTGGGCGCGGGTGCGAACAGGCCCGCGATCAATGCGGGTAGGAACACGAACGCGGCCGCCAGCGTGACGAAGGCACTAAGATGCGCGCGAACTTGCACCGCAGTCTCGCGCAAGACGCCATCGATGGTGATACGGGCCATCTTGCTCCTAAGTGATCACGCCAACGCGTGGCGGAGCTACATTAAACGGCGGAGCAGCATCAAGCGGCGGAGCGCGCGGTTCCATCGCCGAGCTTTTCGGCGAACAGCTGCGCGAGTTCGCCACTCTCCACCATCTCCATCAGGATATCCGATCCGCCGACCAGCTCGCCCTTGACGTAAAGCTGCGGAACGGTGGGCCAGTTGGAATAAGCCTTGATCCCCGCGCGGATCTCGGGATCGGCGAGCACATCGACGGTGTGTGGCTCGACGCCCAGATGCTCGAGGATCGAGATCGCGCGCGCGGAGAAGCCACACTGCGGGAAATACTGCGTCCCCTTCATAAAGAGCACGACCGGATGCTCGGAGAGAAGGGAAGTGATGCGGGCTGTGATATCCATACTCGGCTCGTTTCGTTAGAGAAGCTTGGCGGCGGCTAGCGCAAATCCCGTCACAATTGCATTAGCGCCTATAATCCGGATCACCAGCCGGTTCTCCAAATCGCGCGAATCGTCCTTGGTAGCCACCTTGGCCATCGCGATCTCATTCAGCCCCGTCGTCATGGCCTCGACCTGCGGCTCCGTAAAGCCCGCACCGTTCCGTCGCTGCGAGAACGCATGCGTATTGAACATTGGAGCCGATGCCATAATCCGTTACTTAGGCGCAGCCGTCGTCAGCGCCAAGGCGTGCAGTAGACCGCCCATGCGTCCGCCGAGCGCGTCGTACACCATCTGGTGCTGCCGCACGCGCGGCACCCCTGCGAACGCGGCCGAGACAACGCGTGCCGAGTAATGGTCCCCGTCCCCCGCAAGATCGTCGATCGTCACCACCGCGTCGGGCAGCGCGGCCTTGATCAGCCCCTCAATCTCGGCCGCCGCCATCGCCATCAGAGCGCTTCCATGATCTGCCGACGCGCCTCGACCGCGAATCCGGCCAGCGCGCGGCGCACATCGTGCTCGCTGATCCCCTGCGCGGCGAGATCGCCAACCACTTTGCGGATCACATCCTCGTCGCCGGCTTCCTCGAAGTCGGCCTGCACAACCGACTTCGCGTAGGCCTCCGCCTCCGCAACGCCGAGCTCCCGCTTCTCCGCCGCCCAAAGCCCCAGCAGCTTGTCGCGGCGCGCCATTACGCGAAACTGAAGTTCGGCATCACGCGCGAACTGCGCCTCGAAGCTGCGTTCACGATCGGCGAAACTCGTCATGGGGGCTCCCGCTGTGGTCCTGGTTGCTATATCCCTCGGAGCGGGCGGGTTCAATCGAGGGGACGACGTAACGTCTGACGCTCCGGACGGCCGATTGCACGCTTCCTCGTCTGCGCCTATGTGAAGCGGCGAACAATCAGCACGCGTGTCCCGCCTCAGACGTGCATGTTGCATCCGCTCCCACCCAAGGAGGCCCTGCCCGATGCGTCGCCGCCAGATCTACGAAGGCAAGGCCAAGATCCTGTACGAAGGGCCTGAGCCCGGCACGATCATCCAGTATTTCAAGGACGACGCCACGGCTTTCAACGCGCAGAAAAAGGGCACGATCAGCGGCAAGGGCGTCCTCAACAACCGTATATCGGAGCATCTGTTCACGATGCTGAACGGAATCGGCATCCCCAACCACTTTATCCGCCGCCTAAACATGCGCGAGCAGCTCGTCCGGCAGGTCGAGATTATCCCGATCGAAGTGGTGGTGCGCAACATCGCGGCCGGCAGTCTCTCCACACGCTATGGGATCGAGGAGGGCACGCCGCTTAGCCGCTCCATCCTCGAATATTACTACAAGGACGATGCGCTGAACGATCCGATGTGCACCGAGGAGCATATCGCCGCGTTCGGATGGGCTAACCAGGACGAGATGCACGATATCGCCGATATGGCGATCCGCATTAACGATTTCCTCTCCGGCCTGTTCGCGGGCGTCGGCATCAAGCTTGTCGACTTCAAGATGGAGTTCGGGCGGCTGTGGGAAAACGAATACGCGCGCGTGATCCTGGCGGACGAGATCAGCCCGGACGGGTGCCGCTTGTGGGACATGCGCACCAACGAGAAGCTGGACAAGGACCGCTTCCGCCGGGACCTGGGCGGCGAGGTGGAAGCCTATCAGGAGGTCGCGCGCAGGCTGAACCTGCTGCCCGAGGGGACGGTTAACACCGTGCTCGATCTGGAGAAGCACCGCCGCAAGGTCGGCAAGTAGGTCGATGCGGCGCGGCTGGCCCTTGGGGTTGGCCGCGCTGCTGTTGCTGGGCGCGCAGGCTCCGGCACCGCCCCCACCCGATCCGGCGCTCGCGTCCTTGCTTCGGTCGCCGACGCGTTGCGCCAAGCCCGGCCATCCTGACGAGATCGTCGTGTGCGGCCATACGCGGGACCGCGAGCGCGAGCGGCAGCGCCTCCCCTTCCCGCCCGCGCCCGACGACGGCGATCCGCGCCAGTTCAGCGTCAGCCGCGAGCGCAACGCGTTGGTCGAGCGCGTAAGTGGCGACGGCATGCTAAGCTGCGCGTCGGCGGTCGGCCCAAGCGGCGAATATGGCTGTTTCGCGCGTGACGAAAAACGCTACCGCGAGCAGCATCCCGGCGGCTTCATTCCCAAGATCCACGCTCGAAATAGCGACGAGGATATCGACAAACCGGACGCTCCCCGTTGAAGCCAAGGGCTAACTCTCAGCGCGGCTTAACAAACCTAAGCGTCATCCGGTCGCTCTCTCCAATCGCCGCGTAGCGCGCGCGATCCTTGGCACCTTCGGCATAGGTCGGCGGCAGCGTCCAGACACCACCCGGATAGTCGGCATGGTCGCGCGGATTGGCGTTGATCTCGCTCGTGTCCGCCAGCTTGAAACCCGCTGCCTGTGCCATCGCGATCACCGCGCTCTGCTTCACATAGCCCTTCGACCCATCGAGCGCGGTCGTGCGGTTCTCGGGCAGGCGATGCTCCTCCAACCCCAGCACGCCACCGGGCTTGAGCGCGCGGTAGAAGGCCTTGAACGCGTCCGGCGCGAAGCCGTCGCTCATCCAGTTGTGCACGTTGCGGAAGGTCAGCACCATGTCCACGCTGCCGACGGGCGCGATATCGTAATGACCCTTGCCCATCGCGGTCACGGTCACGCGCGAATAGGCCGGGCTGGCGGCGTATTTGGCCTTGGCCTTGGCGACCGCGTCCGCCGCCTTGCCCTCGTCCTCGGGCAAGCCAACGGCGGCATACAGCCGACCCGTTGGACCGATCGCGGGGGCAAGAATTTCGGTGAAATAGCCGCCGCCGGGCCCGATTTCCACGATCGTCATCCCAGGTTTCACGCCGAAGAAGGCGAGCGTCTCGGCGGGATGACGATATTGGTCGCGCGCGCGCATGGCGGGGCTGCGACCCGGTGCGGCGATCGCAGCCGCGACTGCCGGGCTGGCCTGCAATGCGGCCTGCGCCGCCGGGGCCGCGATCGACGTGGCGGCGAAGATGGTGGCAAGCACGGCGTATTTGATCGACATCGGGGGATCGCTCCTGTTCGGATCGTTGTACCCGCATTAGGCTGAAGCTTGTCAAAACGCCATGGAGCGCGCCGCTATCGCCATCGAACTCAAAATCCTGGGCTATGCCGTGTTGCTCGGTCTCGCGCAGATCCTGTTAACCGCCTTTGTGCGCACGCGCGCCTACGGTTCCAAGTGGAACACCGGCGTGCGCGACGACACGCCGACCGATCGCAAGACGCCACTTGTGGGTCGCCTCGAACGCGCGCAGGCCAACTTCTTCGAGACGTTTGCGCTTTTCGCCGCAGCCGTTCTCGCCTGCACCGCCGCCGGACGGCTCAACCATGGAACCGAAATCGGTTGCTGGCTCTACCTCGTTGCGCGGATCGTGTATGTTCCACTCTACGCGGCGGGCGTGCCCTACATCCGCACACGGGTGTGGGGACTTTCGCTGCTGGGCCTGTTGCACCCGCTATGGCGCGTGCTCGGATCCTAGGCCTTGCTCCGCCGGGCGCTCAGTACCGCGATCGCGATCAGAATCAGCGCCGCCGAAATTAACGCCATCGGATTTGCCGCTAGCCAAATTATTGGTCGATCAATGCTCACAAAAGTTCCCCGCTAAATCGCTCTTACGACATGTCATAGCGATGAAATGTGCTGTAACGGCGACGAAGTCAGGAAGTTCAGCTTAATTTCGACAACTCGGGGCATGGTGGGCCCGGCAGGATTCGAACCCGCAACCAAGCCGTTATGAGCGGCCAGCTCTACCTTTGAGCTACAGGCCCCGTGTCGCCGCAAATAGCCCCGTTTCGAGCGGGTGACCAGCGCGCGAAGATGGCGGTGGGGAGCAATAGACCGCGCGCCTCCTCGCGCACCGCCATTTCGCCCGCGACCACCATGCCGGGTGGCATGAGCGCGGAAAGCAGGTTGCCGAGCGCGTGCGCCGACAAACGAATCGCGTAGGCGGTCAGCACGAGGAAGCGCGCATCGTCCGCCAGCAGCATCGCGCAGTCCGCGAGCAACGGCGCCAGCCCCTGATCGAGATGCCAGACGTCGCCGTCGGGCCCACGCCCATATTTGGGCGGATCGAGCAGGATGCCGCAATATTTGCGACCGCGCCGGACCTCGCGCGCAGCGAACGCGCGCGCATCGTCGACCAGCCAGCGAATGGGCGCGTGCCCCAGCCCGCTCAGCGCCTGATTCGCGCGCGCCGCCTCGATCGACTTTCTGGACGCGTCGACGTGCGTCACCCGCGCGCCTACGCCGGCCAGCAACAGCGAGGCGACGCCGGTGTAGCCGAACAGGTTCAGCACCTCGTCGCCTGGCGCGATGTTCGCCAGCATCCAGTCCCATTGCGGAGCCATGTCCGGGAAGAAGGCCAGATGGCGAAACGGCGTCGGCTGCACATGAAAGCGCGCGCGGCCATAAGCGAGCGGCCAGCTGCGCGGCAGCGTGGGAGCGAGTGTCCATCGCCCGCCACCCTCCTCGTCCGAACCGCCGGTGAACTCGCCGTCCGCCGGCCACTCGGGCGCGGCGGGCGGCCACATCGCCTGCGCCTCGGGCCGGATCAGCCGGTGCGGACCGTACCGCTCCAGCTTGCGGCCATCGCCGGTGTCTAGCAGCGCATAGTCCGCCCATGGCTCGGACACGATCGTTCGCAGGTCCATGCGCTCAGACTGCGCTCAGATCGCGCGCCGCACGCCGACGGTGGCACGCGCTGGCTCGCGCGCCAGCATCGCGGTGGCGGCGGCGCGCACCTGATCGACTCCGGTCGCGTCGATGCGCGCCACGATCTCGGCCGGAGCCGCGACGCGTCCGCGCGTCATCCACTGGCGCGCGGAATAATCCGCCCAGCCGCCCGCCCCCTCCAAGCTCATCAGCAGCCCGGCCTTGAGCTGCGCGCGCGCGCGGGCGAGTTCGGCTTCGCTCAGATCGGCGGCGGTCGCGGCCATCACCTCGCGCACCAGATCGTTCGCGCGCGCGGCCTCGACGGGCGCGCACGCGAGATACACGGTGAATAGGCCCGTGTCCGCGAACGGCGTGTGGTTGGCCCAGATCGAGTAGGCGAGGCCCCTCTCCTCGCGCAGTTCCTGAAACAGGCGGCTCGACATGCCGCCACCCACGGCAGAGGTGAACAGCTGCATCGCGGTCTGATCGGGATGCGTGACCGCCGGGCCTTCCCAGCCGAGCGTCAGATGCGCCTGCTCGAACTTGCGCTTGTCGGCGTGCTTGCCGCCGGTGAAGCGCGGCGACGGTGGTGGCACGGCGCACGCGCTGGGCGCGAGCCTGCCGAGCACGCCTTCGGCCAGCGCCACCATCGCCTCATGCTCCACCGCTCCCGCCGCGCTTAGCACCGCGCCACCGCCGGTCAGCTTGCCCGCGATCCAGTTGCGGCAATCGTCCGCCGTCAGCGCGCCGATGCTGTCCGCCGTGCCGAGGATCGACCGCCCGATCGCCTGGCCCTCATAGGCCGCGAGCTGGAGGTGATCGTGGATGATGTCGTCGGGCGTGTCGATCGCCTCGCCGAGTTCCTGAAGGACGACCTGCCGCTCCTTGTCGAAATCCTGCCCGTCGAGCGTCGGCGCGATTACCAGATCCGCGATCATCGCGGTCGCCAGATCCACGTCCGCGCGCAGCACGCGCGCGTGGAAGACGGTGGTGTCGCGCGAAGTGTAGGCGTTCAGCTGGCCACCGACATCCTCGATCTCCTCGGCGATCCGCTTGGCCGACCGGGTCGCGGTGCCCTTGAACACCATATGCTCGACCATGTGGGCGACGCCGTTCACCGCGTCGGGCTCGTGGCGCGAGCCGCTGTCGAAGTGCAGGCCGACGGCGGCGGTCTCGATGCCGGGAAGCGGCACGGTGATGACGGTGAGACCGTTGGCGAGGCGGGTGATCTCGGTCACGCGCGCCGCCCGTGGGCGAGATAATCCAGCGCGCGGCCGAGCGTGACGGCATTGACGCGGCCGATCGGTTGTACGTCAGCAGCCTCATAGGCCGATAACTTGATCGGGCGAACCACTGAAGGGACCCGCAAACCCGTTCCCCGCAGGTCATAGATTACGATGTCGTCGCGCCACGGCGCATTACCCGCGTTCGTGATCATGACCACCCACACGATGTTGTCGATCATAGCTCAACAATGTACCGAACAACCAATGTCGGCCGCTTCTGACGCCTCGGACTATCGATGTGGGAAAATGGAACGACGACAACGTCCCCGATTTCAATCGGGGTAGAATTCGGCATAGTCGGGGCCTTCCCAGCCCTTCCAAAAACCGAGTGGATCGGGATCATAATGCGCCGCGCGCAGCACGAGTTCTTCGCCCTCCGCGCGCACGACGATCACGTCGCCCTCGCGCAACCCCAGCGCCGCGAGCGTGGCGGCGGAAACGCGCAGCTCGGGGCGCGACCCCTCTTCAGGAGGCGCGGGATCGGGGGCGAGAGCGGCGGTTGCCATCGATTGGAAATAGCGGTGTCGGGCGGTTCAGGCAATGCGCGCAAGCTGCGCGCGCACCGCCGCCTCGCTTGCAGGCACGATCGTGTACCGCTCCTCCCCCGTCAGCAGATGCGCCAGTCGCGACGGCAGTTCGGGCGCGACACCCGTCGCGGCGCGCACCGCGTCCGGGAACTTGGCGGCGTGCGCGGTGGCGAGCGTGACGATAGGCGTGTCCGCGGACAGATCGGGCGCGAGGCGGCGCGCGGCCGCCAGCCCGATCGCGGTATGCGGATCGAGGAGCTGGCCGTGGATGGCGAGCGCCCAACGCATCGTTTCGACGGTTTCCGCCTCGCCCACCGCCGCGCTCGCGAACAACTCGCGCGTGCGGGCGAGCGCGCCCGGTGGCAGATCGAGGCGGCCGCTCGCCTCGAACCCCGCCATCGCCGCGCGCAGCCGCTCGGGATCGCGGTCCATCAGATCGAACAGCAACCGCTCGAAATTGGAGCTGACCTGGATGTCCATCGAGGGCGAGCTGGTCGGGCGCACCTCGGCGCGGCTGTAATCGCCCGCGCTCAGCGCGCGGTGGAGGATGTCGTTGGCGTTGGTGGCGACGATCAGACGTTCGATCGGCAGGCCCATGCGCGCCGCGATGTAGCCCGCGAACACGTCGCCAAAGTTCCCGGTGGGCACGCTGAACGCAACCCGACAGGCGGGCGCGCCCAGCCTTACGGCGGCGTGGAAATAGTAGACGATCTGCGCGGCCAACCGCGCCCAGTTAATCGAGTTCACCGCCGAGAACGCCTGGTTCGCCGGTGGCGCGCGCAGGATTGCTTTCACGATCGCCTGGCACTGATCGAAGTCGCCCTCGACCGCGAGATTGTGGATGTTGGGCGCGAGGACGGTCGTCATTTGCCGCCGCTGGATCGCGCTGGTGCGGCCGAGCGGGTGCAGCATCACGCACGTGATCGACGGGTGCGGCGCAAGCGCGGCGATCGCGGCCGAGCCCGTGTCCCCCGATGTCGCCCCCACGATCGTCAGCGGTCGCCCGTCCAGAAACCGCGCGAACAGGCGGCCGAGCAGTTGCAATGCCACGTCCTTGAACGCAAGCGTCGGACCGTGGTGGAGTTCGAGCAGGTGGTGGCGGTCGTCCAGCGTCACCAGCGGCGTGACCTCGGGATTATCGAAGGCGGCGTAGGTTTCCGCCAGCAACGGGCCAAGCTCGGCGGCGGGGATTGCATCGCCGATGAGCGGGCCAAGAACGATCTCGGCGGTCCGCGCGTAGGTCAGCCCCGCCAGCCCCGCGATCTGCGCCTCGCTCAGCCGGGGTAGCGCGTCGGGCACATACAGCCCGCCATCGGGCGCAAGGCCCGCGAGCGTGACCTCGGCGAAATCGAAGCTGCCGCCGCGGCCGCGCGTGCTGATGTGCTGCATCGAACCCCTCGTCCCGGCCTGCGCTGAGCGACCCGGCGCTGGCCTATAGACGGAAGCGAAGGCCGCGCGAACCGCCGCCGCGTCGATCACGCGCGCTCGGTCGAGGCCAGGCGGCAACCGCGCGGGATCGACGAGAGGCGGCGAAGGCGACGCCACAGCTTAGCGCAACCCGGCACAAGCGCATCGCCGCCATACCTCAGCCCGCCTGCTTTGCCGCGAGCGCGGCGAGCAGCAGGAGCGCCACGATATTGGTAATCTTGATCATCGGGTTGACTGCGGGCCCGGCCGTATCCTTGTACGGATCGCCCACCGTGTCGCCCGTCACCGCCGCCTGGTGCGCGGGGCTGCCCTTGCCGCCGTACAGGCCCTGCTCGATCACCTTCTTGGCGTTGTCCCACGCGCCGCCGCCGCTCGTCATCGAAATGGCAACGAACAGCCCGCTCACGATCACGCCCATCAGCAGCGCGCCGAGCGCCGCAAACCCGTTTCCCTGTCCCGCCACGGCAGTAACGACGAAGTAGATCGCCACGGGTGCGAGCACCGGCAATAGCGACGGGATGATCATCTCCCGGATCGCGCCCGCCGTCACCAGTCCCACCGTGCGGGCATAATCGGGCTTGACGCTGCGGTCCGCGATACCCGGGTTCTCGCGGAACTGTGCGCGGATGTCCTGCGCTACCGCCTGCGCGGTGCGGCCGACCGCCGTCATCGCCATACCGCCGAACAGGTATGGCAATAGTGCGCCGAACAGCAAGCCGACCACGACATAGGGGTTCGACAGCGAGAAGCTGACCGGCACGCCCGAGAAAAACTCGCCGAGGTCTTGCGTGTAGGTGGCGAACAGCACGAGCGCGGCCAATGCCGCCGAGCCGATCGCATACCCCTTGGTGACGGCCTTGGTGGTGTTGCCCACCGCATCCAGCGCGTCGGTGCGTTCGCGCACGTCTGGCTCCAGCCCCGCCATCTCGGCGATGCCCCCCGCATTGTCCGTCACCGGTCCATAGGCGTCGAGCGCGACCACCATTCCCGCCAGCGCCAGCATCGCGGTCGCGGCGAACGCGATCCCGATCAGCCCGGCGAGCTGGAACGCCGCCACAATACCGACCACGATCACGATCGTGGGTAGCGCGGTCGCCTCCATGCTGACCGCGAGGCCCTGGATAACATTCGTACCGTGGCCGCTGTCGGACGCTTTCGCGATCGACTGGACCGGGCGGTACTTGGTCCCGGTGTAATATTCGGTGATCCAGACGAGCAGGCCGGTGACCGCCAACCCGATCAACATACACAGGAAGATCGACTGCCCCGTGAACACGCCGCCCAGCGTCGATGCCAGGGTAGGATCGGCCGCGCTCTTAAGCGCGATCGTCGCTCCCATGTCGGGGAAGACGGCCTGCGTCGCGAACCATAGCGCCGGGATCGAAAGCAACGCGGTGGCGATGAAGCCCTTGTAGAGCGCGCCCATGATCGAGCCGCCGCCCAGCCGCACGAAATAGGTGCCGACGATCGAGGTGATGATGCACACACCTCCCGCGAGCAGCGGCAGGCCCATCAGCCGCGCCGCGTCGCCCGCCACCAACAGCGCGGTCAGCACCATCGTCGCGCCGATCGTCACCACGTATGTCTCGAACAGATCGGCCGCCATGCCCGCGCAGTCGCCGACATTGTCGCCGACATTGTCCGCGATCACGCCCGGATTGCGCTCGTCGTCCTCGTCGAAGCCGAGTTCGTTCTTGCCCACCATGTCCGCGCCGACATCGGCGGCCTTGGTGAAGATACCGCCGCCTAGACGCGCGAAGATCGAGATCAGTGACGCACCGAAGCTCAGGCCCACCAGCGCGTTGATCACCTTGCGGTCGGTCGCGACGAAACCCGCCGACGTGGTGAGAAAATAAAAGTAGCCAGCGATCGCGAGCAGCGCGAGGCCCGCCACCAGCATCCCCGTCACCGCGCCCGAGCGGAACGCCATGGTGAGGCCGCGCTGGAGCGAGACCCGCGCCGCTTCGGCCGTGCGCACATTGGCGCGCACCGAGATGTTCATGCCGATGAAGCCCGTCAGGCCCGAAAGCACCGCGCCCAGCACGAAGCCGATCGCGGGATAAAGACCGAGGAAATACGCGACCAGCGCCAGCACGATCACACCCACGATCGCGATCGCGGTATATTGCTTGCCCAGATACGCGCTCGCGCCCTCCTGAATGGCAGCGGCGATCGTCTGCATCCGAGCATTGCCCGCCGGAGCGGCCAAGATCGAGCGCGAGGTGACGATACCGTACAGAACGGCGACGATGCCGCAAATGATGGCGATCAGGATCGGTGAGAACATCGAAACGGCAACCCCTCTTTATTATCGTAATCGCGCTTCGAGGCGCGACCAGCCGGTCGCCGCAACCATTCGCAAATGCGTGCGCGTGTGACAAGCCGTACAGCGGCTTTGCGTTCGAGTCGGAGGATACAACCCCCTGTTGCACTGCGGCAACAACTCGAAATGTTGCACCTGCGAAACGCGGACCCTGCATGCTTCGAGCGAGTTGCGCGGGCATCTGCTTCTTGGAGAGTATCATGATCAACGCCGCCCATCTCGCACGGCTGCTCGCCCTGCTCGCCACAACGGCGGCACTACCGGCCGCTGCGCAGAACATCGTGTCAGCCAGAGGGAACACGCTCGTCACCTCACTCGCCGCCGCACCCGGCACGGCGCTTAGCTCGGTCACACTGACGGGCCTACCAGCGGGTGCGTCGCTCGTTTCGGTCGACGCACTGCCTGGCTACCCGCGCGCGGTCTACGGCTTGACCAACACGGGTCAGCTTTATGGGATCAACGTTGCAACTGGGCAGGTTCTGCCAGCGGGCAACGTCACGACTGCGCCGGTGCTGCCGACCACGGGCGCGGCGACGACGGCGTTTAACCCCACCAACAGCCTGCTGCGGGTTATCACACCGGCCGGCGCCAACTATGCCGTCAATCCCGCGACGCTGACAGTCGCGACCGGCACGAACGTGACGTACGCTCCGGGCGATGCGGGCGCGGGAGGGACCCCTCGCGTGGTTGCGGCGGGCTATACGCCGGTCACCAATGGCACGACTACCCTGTACGTGATCGATAATGCGCGCGGCGTGCTCGCGACGCAGGGATCGGTCGGCGGCACGCCGAACACGCCGGGCGGCGGCCGGTTGCAGACGGTGGGCGCGCTTGGCGTCCCGACTACCGACAGCGCCGCGCTGCGCATCAACACGGCCGGGCAGGCCTACGCGACGTTGACCGCCGCGCCTGCGGCAGGAGCGACGATTGGCGTCACCTCGCTCTACCTCGTCAATGGAACGACGGGTGCGGCAACGCTGGTCGGCGCGCTGCCGGGCGGTGCAACGTACAACAGCTTCGCATTCGCGCTCCCCACTTTACAGAGCTATGGATCGACGGGTAGCACGGCGGCGGTCGGCGGCATCCTCGACACACTCGTGTTGTCCAACAGCCCCCGCGCGCAGGCGCTGATCGCGTCCGTGGACGCGCAGACCACGGCGGCCGGGCAAAACAGCCAGCTGCTGGCGCTCTCGCCCGCCGCCTATCAGAACCTCAGCCAGATTACGCTGCAGTCGATCCATGTGCAGGACGTGACCGTGCGCCGCTATCTGCGTGACGTACGCCAGGGCGGCACCGAGGCGGGCGCGCAGGCGGTCACCTTTGGCACCGATCGTCACTATGCGATGTGGTTCACGGGAAATGGTCGTTACGGCGACTTGAAGAGTGGCGTGAACCGCTATCGCACCAGCTACGGGGCTTATCAATTCAGCGGGGGCGTCGATTACCGTTTTGCTCGTGGCACACTGCTCGGCCTGTACGGCGGCTATGACGAAGCGACGGCGCGGCTGACCCCGCTCTCGCCACAGAGCCAAGCCAAGACCTGGTTCGCGGGCGGTTATGGATCAGGGACCGTCGGCCCGGTGTACATCGATTTCCAGGGCACCTACGGCAAGACGCAATTTGACGTGCGGCGTACCGTGGCGGACGGATTCGGTGGCGGTTTTGAGTATAGTGCCGCCAACGGTCGCGAACCGCGTAGCGAGCAGTATCAGGGTTCGGCGACCGCAGGCATCAGCAAGGATTTCCATGGTGCCGAGTTCGAGCCTTATGTCGGCGCAAAGTACGCCCACGTCCGCCTTCGCAGCTTTAGCGAAGGGACGCAGGCGGGCGCACTGAGCCTGAACGGGATCGACACCGACAGTCTCGAATCGATCGCGGGGTTGCGCGTAGGTATCAAGGTGCCGCTGACCGCGACCGCCGTGCTGCGCCCGAGCATCCGCGGCGAATATCGTCACGAGTTCGACAATGCCGGACGCAATCGCAACCTGTTCGGCACTTTCGCCGACGGCACCGGCGGCGTGCTTCCCATTGCCTTTCGTACCAACGCGTTCGATGAGGACTATGCCGCGATCGGCGCAGGCTTTACGGTGTCGGGCAATTCGCCCTTTTCTATCGTGCTCGACTATAACGGCCAGATCGGCCGCGAGACCAGCATCCACGGCATCACGGGCGGCTTCCACCTAGCGTTCTAGCCCAGCGGCGACCGTCGATGAACAGGGGGACCGGACACCGATGTGTCCGGTCCCCCTTAATGTTCCCAACCCAGGCGCTCGGGCGTGACCGGTCCATGGGGGCCAAGCACGACAAGCCCCTCGCCGGCCGATGCCTCTCCGATCCGCGTCAGCCTGATACCGATGCGACGCGCGGTTGAGGCAAGCGCGGCGGCGTCGCTAGGCGCGGCGGCGAACAGTAATTCGTAATCGTCTCCCGCGCTCGCGAGCCGGAGCGTGTCCGCGCCGATCGCGTCGGCGCAGCGCGACCGTGGCACGCGCGCGAGATCGACGGTTATCCGCACGCGGCTTGCATCCGCGAGCCGTTCGGCATCGATAAGCAACCCGTCCGAAACGTCCATGCACGCCGACGCCAATCCACCGAGCGCCGCGCCGAGCGCTAGGCGTGGTTGGGGTCGCCGATAACGCGCGAGCAACGCCGCCCGCTGCTCGGGCGCGGCATCGGCATGCTCACCGAGCGCGACCGCGAGGCCGAGGCCCGCGTCCCCGATATTGCCGCTAACCCACAAATCATCCCCCGGCCTGACGCCGACACGCGCGAGCGTTTTACCCGGCGCGACCTGTCCGATCGCGGTCAGCCCGAGCGTCAGCCGATCGAGACCCGCGATCGTGTCTCCGCCGAGCAGCGGCGCGCTCCAGCGTTGGCACCCCTCCGCCAGTCCGCGCGTGAACGCCGCCAGCCACGCCTCGTCCTGGCGGGGCGACAAGCCGAGTCCCATTAGCACCCCCAACGGCCGCGCGCCCATCGCCGCCAGATCGGACAGGTTTACCGCGAGCAGCTTGTGCGCGATATCCCCGGGCGGATCGCCGGGCAGGAAATGCACGCCTTCGGCCAGCATATCGTGCGTCAGCACCAGGTCGCGCCCCAGTGGCGGCGTCAGCACGGCGGCATCGTCCAGCAGCCCGCGCGCGGCGGGATGCGTGGCGATCGGCGCGAGCAGGCGCGCGATCAGCGCGCGCTCCTTCACTGCGGCGTCGGGAGCCGCACGGCCTTCCCCACCGCGTCGAGCAAGCCGTTCACGAACCCGGTCTCGCGGCGATCGTAAAAGGCATGCCCCACGTTCAGATATTCGGTGATCACCGCGCCCACGGGGATATCCACGCGGGCCAGCAATTCGTACACGCCCAGCCGCAGGATCGCGCGCAGCGGCCGGTCCAGCCGGTCGAGGCTCCAGCCCGAAGCAAGATTGGCAACGATCAGCGCATCGATCTCCTGCGCCCGCGCGTCCGTACCCGCAACCAGGTCGTCGAAGAACGCCGCGTCGGCGGGCGCGAGCACGGTCTCTTCGCCATCCTCCCCCTCCATGGGTTCGAGCAGGCGATGCGCGTGGAACTGGTGGAGCAGCACCTCGATCGGCAGCGGCTCCATCTCGCGCTGATAGAGCGCCTGCACGGCCGACAGCCGCGCGGACGATCGCCCGGCCGCGCGCGAACGCGACGATGCGGACCTGGAGACGCGGGGCTGGGCCGCGCGAGGCTTGGGGGCGGCGGCGGACATAGCCTGCACCTAGAGCATGACCGGACCCGATGGCAACGAGCCGCCGTGTGTCGCGGCGACATGCGCGTTTGTTATTGACGCGCGCGCCGCCCATATCGACGCCCATGGGAGCCGCCACCTGGATCGACGCGCAGCCGATGGGCATCCACGTGGCGCAAGGCGATTTCTGGATCGATCCGTCGCGCCCCGTCGAGCGCGCGGTGATTACCCATGGCCACGCCGATCACGCACGCGGCGGCCACGGGCGCGTGTGGGCGACCCCGGGTACGCTTGCGATCATGGAGGCGCGCTACGGCCCGCAGCCGGGCGCGGTGCCGCTTGAGTATGGGGAAGGCACACGGCTGGGCGGGGTGGATGTGACCTTCGCGCCCGCCGGCCATGTGCTCGGCTCGGCGCAGGCGATCCTCGACCATGCGGGCGAGCGCGTCGTCGTCTCGGGCGATTTCAAGCGCGCGCCCGATCCGACGTGTGTGGCCTTCGCACCGATCGAGTGCGACGTCTGGATCACCGAAGCGACGTTCGCGTTGCCCGTCTTCCGCCATCCGCCCGTCGCCGACGAGATTGCCAAGGCGATCCAGGCCGCGCGCGCGAACCCCGATCGCTGCGTGCTGATCGGGGCTTATGCGCTCGGCAAGGCGCAGCGCGTGATCGCCGAACTACGGCGCGCGGGTTGGGACGCGCCGATCTACATTCACGGCGCTTTGGCGAAGCTATGCGCGGTCTATGAGGATGCGGGCGTATTGCTGGGCGAACTCCGCCCCGCGCTGGTCGCGAGTGCGGTCGAGATGCGCGGAGCAATCGTCCTCGCTCCGCCCTCGGCGCTCGGCGATCGCTGGTCGCGCCGCCTTCCCGATCCTATCACCGCGATGGCGAGCGGCTGGATGCGCGTGCGCGCCCGCGCCCGCCAGCGCGGGGTGGAGCTGCCATTGGTGATCTCGGACCATGCCGACTGGGACGAGCTGACGGACACGTGCCTCGAGGTTCGCCCGCGCGAGGTCTGGGTGACGCACGGCCGCGAGGAGGCGCTGGTTCACTGGCTCGAAACGCGCCAGGTCCGCGCGCGCGCGCTGATGCTGGCCGACCGGGAGGACGAGGACGACTAGCCGACAACCGTCATCCCAGCCTTGTGCCGGAACCCAAAAACGCGTGAACGCCCGTGTGCCGCACAGCCGGTTTCTTCCTACTCGGAGTCCCGGCACAAGGCCGAAATGATGACACTAAATGTTATCCCGCCGCCTTCTTCCGCGACGGATTGAACGTGCGCACGTAATCCTTCACGCCCTCGATCTCCTCGGGCTTCAAGACTCCGTCCCACGGCGGCATTGCCGTCGACCGCCCGATCGCCCCGCCGCCGCCGTGCAGCACTGCGCGAATATGATCGTCCGTGAACCACTTGTGGAACGCGGGATCGGTGAAATTGGGGATGTAATCGCCCAACTGCTGCGCGACTTCGTCATTGCCCTTGCCGTTCGCGCCATGGCAGCGCGCGCAGTTGGTGTTGTAGACGCTCTTCGCTGCCACGAGGCTGATCGGCGTCACATGGCCCGACGCGACCGCCGTCGCCTCCGCCGAGGCCGCTGCTTTCTGCGCCGCGATCGCCGACTTGCCCGCGTCGGTTCCGGCGGGGGCCAGCCTGGCGATCATGCCGGTGGGTTTCCCCATTTCGCCCATGATCGGCACCAGCACCTCGCCATCGGGCGCGACCACCATCGCGGTCAGTCCGCGCTGCGCCACGTCTGGGCTACGTGCGATCACGTCCCACGTCTCGACGCGCGGCCGATCGGTCGGGATCGTCATGATCTCGCCCGAATAATTGTCGCCAAAGATATACTTGCCCAGCAGCTGGGGATACTTAGCCGCGCGATAGACACTGCCGCCGATCACCGATCGCATGAAGGCGGTATGGTGGTAGGTCAGGATCGGCGGATGCTCCACACCCGCGATCTGCGCGGGTTTGGTGAACAGCGGCTGCGGCGTGAACCCCTCGATATAGGGGAACTGGTAATTGCCCCCCTTCGCGACATGATCGACTTCCTCCCACTCGGTCGAGCCGACCTCGCCCGCCCAGATCGAGCCGTCCTTGGGATCGATCGCGAAGCGGAACGGGTTGCGCAGGCCCATGGCATAATATTCGCCGAGCGCCCCCGCGCCCCTGTCCGCCCACGGATTATCGAGCGGGATCATGTAGTTCGCGGTGTGTCCGCGCTCGGGCTGCCGCAGGATGGGGCGGCTGACCGCGCCGCCCTTGCTGTCCACGTCGATGCGGAAGATCCCGCCCACCAGGCTGCAGTCGATCCGCTGATGACAGTTGCGCATCCCCATCTCGCCGAGCGAAATATACAGCATCCCGTCCGGTCCGAAGCCGACCATGCCCGCGTTGTGATAGCCGTCGTTATCGCGCCCCTGCTCGATCAGCGGCACCATGCTCCCCGCGCGTGCCTCGGGCGTGGGCTGCGAGATGTCGTAGCGATTGAGATGGTTCGTCTGGCTCTTCTCGTGATATTCGGTGTAATAGATATAGACGAAACCTGCGTTCTTCGATCCCGCCTTGCCGAACTCCGGGTGGAGATCGAAGCCGAGCGCGCCATTCTCCATCTCGACGTAACCGACCTTGCCGGAGATGTTCATCAGCAATTTGGTATTCGCGCCGCTGGGATAATCCGCGCGCCACAGTTCACCGCCGCGTGTCAGCACATAGGCGGTATGCGGATCGCTCTTGGCGAACTGCACCATGATCGGCGTCGTAAAGGTCGTATTGCCCAGCGCGTTCACCACCGCGAACGGCCGATCCTCGCTGACGTTCGCGTTGATCCGCATCTTCGTTACCCAATTGGCGAAGTTGCGGTCCTTGGCGAACTGGTTGCCAACCGCGATCGGAGTCAGCGCGAATAGCAGGACTGCAATCGCCGCGGGACGCTTCAGCAGCGTAAACAGGTTGGCGAGAAAGCCACCGGCACGCGCGCCCGGTCCGGTACCTGCCGGGGCGAAGACCAGGAACGCCAGCAGCAATAGCACCAGCGCGATCAGCGTGCTCTGCAGCAAAAGCTCGGGCGAGAAATTGATCGGCGTCAGGAAGAACATGTAAAGCGAGGCGGCGACCACGCCCGTTACCAGCGCATACACCTCGATCGCCGCGCGTCGCGCCGAGCCGAACGCCGCCCAGCCCGCGATCAGCCGCGCGCCAAGGAATGCCAGCCCGCACGCGATCAGATCGCTCTTCAGCACGATGAATGTGTCCGATGGCGCGAACGCGATCACGGGCAGGTGCATCAGCGATTTGGGGATGATCCGCAGGCCCGCATTAGCGTAATGCGCGGCCACGAAGACCGCGATCACCACGAACAGCAATTCGAGCGCGAATGTTGCGGCGCGCGCCGGGAAAGGGATTTGCCGCACTTGATCCTCGGTTGCGATGGCCGCTAAGCGCCGCCCCAGCGCCATGCTACGGTGCATCTAGTGGATAATGGTGACGGTATGAAGAGCGGTTGTTTGGCGCGCTCGTTCTCCGCGTGCCTCCTCTTCGCCGCGCCTGCGTGCGCACAGAGAACGGCGGTCGCCCAAACGGACGAGATCACGGTCACCGCATCGCGCACGCAGTCGCTGGAATCGCTCGGCGGAACGGCGATCGATCGCGCCCAGATCGAGGCGCTCCAGCCCGTGAGCGCCTTGGACGCGCTCGACCGCGTCGCGGGGGTGCGCGCGTTCGGCACCGCCGGAGCGACCGGCGGCAGCTACATCGGCATCCGCGGTGGGAAGCCGAGCTATACGCTCACCCTGATCGACGGCGCGAAGGTCAACGATCCCACCAACTCGTCCGGCGGCGCGTTCGATTTCGCCGAATTGGACCCCGCGTTGATCGAGCGGATCGAAGTCTATCGCGGCGCGCTTTCGGCGGTCCACGGTTCGGATGCTCTGTCGGGCGTCATCAACGTCCAGCTGCGCTCGCCCAAGCCCGGCGAGACGCACAAAAGCGCGCGCGTCACCGCGAGCACCGGGGGAGAAATCGGCGGGGATGTCTCGGGCTCGCTCGGCTGGCAAGGTGGCGGGCTACTGCTCGGCGGCGGTGCTTACGACAGCGGCGAACTCGATCCAAGCGGCCATCTCGCGAGACGCCAGGGCGTCGGCAAGCTGGTCGCCGATGCGGGGCCGCTCAAACTCTCGGCGCTCGGGCTCTACGCGTCCGCCGACCGGCTCTTCTACCCCGAGGCGAGCGGCGGCGCGCGCCTCGCGGTCAATCCGAACAAGGAAACCCGCTCCACACAGTTCGGCCTCGCCAGCCTTCAGGTGACCGCCGCCGATCCCGGTCGGCTGGTGCCGACCGCGCGTGTGGACTGGTCGAGGCAGGACATGAACGATGATACGCCCCGCATCGCGCGCGGCGTAATCGCCAGCGTGCCCCGCGTGCGCGCGGTCAGCACGTTCGAGCGACTCGAGGCAAGTTTCGACCTGCGCTATACGCGTGGCATCCTCGGGGTCGCCGCAGGCGGCTATTACCTGAACGAACTCGGTCGCACCAACGGCTTCGTCGATTTCGGACGCTTCCAGTTGCCCGCCAATTACCGGCTGCGGCGGGAGACCGGAGCAGGCTATATCGAAGCCACGCTTACCCCCGTGCGCTGGGCGACGATCACCGGCAGCGCGCGCTACGACGCACCCTCCACGTCGCAAGCGCGCTGGACGGGTCGCGTGGCGGGGCGCGTAACCCCGCTCACGAGTGGCCCGGCGCTGTTCGCGGACTATTCGGACGGGTTCAAGCTGCCCTCCTTATACGTGCTCGCCTATCCGCTGATCGCCAACCCCGCGCTTCAGCCCGAACGCGCGCGCAGCGCCGAGGCCGGGCTGGACTGGACGCGGCGCCGCACCCACGCCCGCATCTCCGCCTACACCACGCGCTACATCGACTTCATCGATTTCGATCCAACCCGGTTCATCAACGTCAACCGCAACCGGGTCGATACTCGCGGCGTGGACGCCGAACTCACCACGCCGATCATCGCGCGCGTAAGCGCGACGGGCTCGGTCGGCTATCTCAAGACCACGAATTCCAATGGGCCACCCCTGCGCAACCGGCCCGACTGGACCGGATCGGCGCGCGTGACGTGGACACCCTCGGCGCAGGGCTACGTTTTCGCGGATGCGCGCGCGGTCAGCGGCGACTTCGATTTCTCGGTCCCCACCGGCCAGATCCGCGTTCGCGGCCATAGCGAGTTCGGCGTCGGCGGCGGCTTGCAGATTGCCAAGGGTATCGGGCTCGACCTCGCGCTACGCAACCTTGCGGACCGCCGCTACGAAGACGCGGTCGGTTTTCCCAACCCGAGCCGAACCTTACGCGCGACGCTGCGCTTCAGCCGCTAGCCGCCGACGCGCCGTACCGGGGGGCGGACGTTGCACAGATCGACATGGCCCGTGGGTGTGACGAAAAACGGCTCGGCGCGGGTGGCGCGCGCGGCCACCAGCGCGGCGAAGCTCGGCGTGCCCGCGCGCAGGGTTTCGAGGTGGAGCTGCTCGGCGGGCGTGAGATCGGTGCCGAGGCGGACGGTGCGGATTGGGACTTGCTGCGATGGCCGTTCGTAGAAGCCCAGCGGCCCCGTCCCGCGCGGCAGCGACGATAGCCGCTCGATCCCGTCGATCACGCGGCCCACAAGCGTGACGTTGCGGTCGAGCCCGCGTGGCGTCGCGCCGATCACCGCATACAATTCCGCGCCGTTGCCGCTGTCGGCGGGGTTGTCGCGGCCGACGCCTACCATGGCGTAGCAGTGCGTCAGCCACGCGCGACCGCGCGCGGGATCGATCGCGATCGGCCACGCCGCGCCGGTATAGGCGGCGGCGGGTGCGTAGCCGTCCGCGCCGGGAACGCGGGTGAGGCGCAGACCTTTGTCGGCGCGCTCCCACTCGGGCGCGAGCTTGGCGGCGACGCCTGCCGGGAGCGGTCTGGTCGGTGCGCCCGGCGTGTTGCTGGCGGGATCGCCCCACTGCGCGACATAATTGTCCTGGACGCGGTTGATGCTGAGGCCGTCGAACCAGTGGGCGGCGGTGAACGCCTTGATGTTGGTGACGTGGTGGGGGGCAAAGTCGGGGGCGAGCGCGATTATGACGCGGCTGTTGTCGGCCAGCGTCATGTAGAGGAGGTTGGATTGGTCGAAGGCTTGCCAGTCGGCGGCTGGAGCTTGGGCAGTGACTTCGGCCACCGTGCGCGGGGCAGGCGCAGCGGCGAGCGCGAGCAGTGCCGCGAGCGCGACCGCCGCCTTCACGCCGCGACCAACTCCGCGTTCGCGTCCACCAACGGATACGCCAGCCGCGTCAGCATCTCGCGCGGCACGACTTGCCAAATTGCGCCGCGTCGCGCCTCCCACTCGTCGAGCAGCGTGGAGGCCCACGCGCTGCCGGTGGCGGCGGCGTGCGCGGCGATGAGCGACTTGAGTTCGCCCTCCCAATGCGCCGAGGCGAGGCGTTGCAGGACGACCGACTCCGGGTTGACGCGCGCGGCGAAGCGGCCGTCTTCGTCGAGGACAAAGGCCATGCCGCCGGTCATCCCGGCACCGAAATTATCGCCGGTGGAGCCGAGGATGACGACGGTGCCGCCGGTCATGTATTCGACGCCGTTCGCGCCGCAGCCCTCGACCACGGCGACAGCGCCCGAGTTGCGGACCGCGAACCGCTCGCCCGCCTGGCCCGCCGCGAACAACGTGCCCGAGGTCGCGCCATAGAGGCAGGTGTTGCCCAGGATGGTGTTCTCGTTCGACGCGAGCGGGCTGGAAATTACCGGCCGCACGATGATCGTCGCGCCCGATAGCCCCTTGCCCACATAATCGTTCGCCTCGCCGAACAGCTCGAGCGTGAGGCCCTGCACCGCGAACGCGCCCAATGACTGCCCCGCCGAGCCTTGCAGGCGGACGTGGAGGTGGCCGGGCGCGAGACCGGTCATACCCCAGCGGCGCACGATCGCGGACGAGGTGCGCGTGCCGACGGCGCGGTGCGTGTTGCGGACCGCATAGGCGAGCTGGATGCGCTCGCCGCGCTCGAACAGCGGGGCTGCGTCGGTGAGGATCGATGCGTCGAGCGTGTCGGGCACCGGGTTGCGCCAGGTGGTCAGCGAGAAGCGGCGCTCGTGCTCGCCCGCGTCGACGCGGGCGAGGACGGGGTTGAGGTCTAGGTCGTCAAGGTGCTCGGCCCCGCGCCCGACCTGGGTGAGGAGATCGGTGCGGCCGACCGCCTCGTCGAGCGAGCGTAGGCCGAGGCGCGCGAGGATTTCACGCGTTTCCTCGGCGATGAAGGTCATCAGGTTGATCACCTTTTCGGGGCTGCCGCCGAACTTGGCCCTGAGCGCCTCGTCCTGCGTGCAGACGCCGACCGGACACGTGTTCGAGTGGCACTGGCGCACCATGATGCAGCCCATTGCGACGAGGCTGAGCGTGCCGATGCCGAACTCCTCCGCGCCGAGCATCGCGGCGACGACGATATCGCGGCCGGTCTTGAGGCCGCCATCGGTGCGCAGGCGGACGCGGTGGCGCAGACCGTTCAGCGTGAGGACCTGGTTGACTTCGGCTAGGCCCATCTCCCACGGCGCGCCCGCGTATTTGATGCTGGTTTGAGGGGACGCGCCGGTGCCGCCGACGTGGCCGCTCACCAGAATCACGTCCGCGTGCGCCTTGGCGACACCCGCCGCGACGGTGCCGATCCCGGCGGCGGAGACGAGCTTAACGCAGACGCGCGCGTCAGGGTTGATCTGCTTGAGGTCGTAGATGAGCTGGGCGAGGTCCTCGATCGAATAGATGTCGTGATGCGGCGGCGGGCTGATCAGCATGACGCCCGGAGTCGAGTGGCGCAGGCGCGCGATAATCTCCGTGACCTTGAAACCGGGGAGCTGGCCGCCCTCGCCGGGCTTGGCTCCTTGCGCGACCTTGATCTCGATCTCGGTGCAGGCGTTGAGGTACTCCGCCGTGACGCCGAAGCGGCCGCTGGCGATCTGCTTGATCGTACTGTTGGCGTTGTCGCCGCCCGGGGTGGGGCGGTAGCGGGCGGGGTCTTCGCCGCCCTCGCCGCTGACCGCCTTCGCGCCGATGCGGTTCATGGCGATGGCGAGCGTCTCGTGTGCTTCCGGGCTCAGAGCGCCGAGCGACATCCCCGGCGTGACGAACCGCCTGCGGATCGCGGTGACACTCTCCACCTCGTCCAGCGACACCGCCGTGGTCGGCACGAAGTCCATCAGGTCGCGCAGAGCCACGGGCGGCGCGGCGGCAATCGCGGCCGAGAACTTTTTGTACGCGGTGTAGCTGCCGCTGGTGCACGCCGCCTGCAGCAGGTGGATCGGCTCGGCCGCATAGGCGTGCACTTCCCCGCCCGCGCGCTGGCGGTAATAGCCGCCCGTCTCCAGCCGCACGATAGGCTCGTCCCAGGCGGCAGCATGGCGCATCATCGCGTTCAGATGGAGACTGGTATAGCCTTCTCCCGAAATCCGCCCCGGCAACCCCGGCATGAGATCGTTCAGGATCGCGCGGCTCAGCCCCACCGCCTCGAAATTGTAGCCGCCGCGGTACGATGAGATCACCGCGATCCCCATTTTGGCAATGATCTTGAGCAGCCCGTCGCCCACCGCCTTGCGATAGCGCGCAATGCAATCGTCCAGCGTCAGCGAACCGAATAGGCCACGCGCGTGGCGATCCGCGATTGCCTCCTGCGCGAGATAGGCGTTGACCGTGGTCGCCCCCACGCCGATCAACACCGCGAAATAATGCGTATCCAGGCACTGCGCCGCACGGACGTTGATGCTGGCAAAGGTCCGCAGACCGGCTTTGACCAGATGACTGTGCACGGCGGCCGCCGCCAGGATCATGGCAATCGCGGTCCGGTCGGGCCCGATCGCCTCGTCGCTCAGGAACAACTCCGCGCGGCCCGCGCGCACATGCGCCTCCGCCTCGGCACGCACGCGCGCGATCGACGCGCGTAAAGCCTCCGGCCCGCCATCGGCGTCGAACGTGCAGTCGATTTCCGCCACGCGCGCGCCGAAGCGGGCCTTGAGCAGGCCCCATTCCTTGTTGGTCAGCACCGGGCTGTCGAGGACGAGTACCTCGGCGCGCTCGACCTCGCGGTCGAGGATGTTGCCGAAATTGCCGAAGCGCGTCTTCAGACTCATCACCCGCCCCTCGCGCAGCGGATCGATCGGCGGGTTGGTCACCTGCGCGAAGTTCTGGCGGAAGAAGTGGCTCATGCAGCGCGGGCGGTCGCTGATGACCGCGAGCGGGGTATCGTCGCCCATCGAGCCGATGGCCTCCTTGCCGTCGGTGACCATGGGGGCGAGGATCAGCTCCATGTCCTCGTGCGTGCGGCCGGCGGCGACGAGGCGGCGCTTGAGATCGGCGACCGAGTAGGCGCACGGCGCTTCGGGGGCGGCGGCGCCGGGGATGTCGGTGATGCGGGCGAAATCGCCGACCCAGTCGGCGTAGGGGGCCTCGGCGGCGATGCGGTCCTTCAGCGCGCGGTCGTCGAAGAAGCCGCCGCCGTGCAGGTCGACGCCGATCATCTGGCCGGGGCCGAGGCGGCCCTTGCGCACGATATCCTTCTCGGGGATCGCGACCAGCCCGGCTTCGGAGCCGGCGACGAGCAGGCCGTCGCGGGTGAGGAGGAAGCGCATGGGCCTGAGCGCGTTCCGATCCATGCCCGCGAGCGCCCAGCGCCCGTCCGTCATGGCGAGCGCGGCGGGACCGTCCCACGGCTCCATGACGCTCGCCAGATAGGCGTACATCGCGCGGTGATCGTCGGGCAGGCCGTCCTGCTGGCCCCAGGCTTCGGGCACCAGCATCAGCTTGGCGGTCGGCGCGTCGCGGCCCGCGCGCACGATGGTCTCGAACACCGCGTCGAGCGCGGCGGTGTCCGATGCGCCTGCGGGGATGACGGGCTTGATGCACTCGGCGTGTTCGCCGAACGCGAGGCTCGCCATGCGGACTTCGTGCGACGTCATCCAGTTCTTGTTGCCGCGCACGGTATTGATCTCGCCATTGTGCGCGAGGCAGCGGAACGGCTGCGCGAGCCACCACTGCGGGAAGGTGTTGGTGCTGTAGCGTTGATGGAAAATAGCGAAGCGGCTGATGAACTCGGGGTGCAGCAAGTCGGGATAGAAGTCCGCGATATTCTGGGCGAGGAACAGCCCCTTGTACACGATCGTGCGACTGCTGAGCGAACACATGTAGAAGGCCGGGATTTGCGCGGCGATCACACGCTTCTCGATGCGGCGGCGGATCAGGTAAAGGGTCTTCTCGAACTCGTCCTGCATTGCCGGATCGGATGGCCCCGCGATCATGATCTGTTCGATCTCGGGGCGGGTGGCGATCGCCTTAGGGCCGATGACGCGCGTATCGACGGGGACCTGTCGCCAGCCGTGGACGGCGTAGCCGAAATCGATGATGACGCTCTCGACGATCGTGCGGCACGCCTCCTGATCGGCAAGGTTGGTGCGCGGCAGGAACACCTGTCCGACGCCGAGCAGCCGCCCGCCCGGCTTGTGCCCGGCACGCGCGATGTGGGCGTGGAAGAAGCCGACGGGCAGTTCGAGCATCACCCCCGCGCCGTCGCCGGTCTTGCCATCGGCATCGACCGCGCCGCGGTGCCAGACATTGCCAAGCGCCTCGATCGCCAGATCGACGATCCGGCGCGACGGCGTAGCGGTGGTGGACGCGATCAGGCCGACGCCGCACGCGTCATGCTCGTCGGCGGGATCGTAGAGGCCGAAGGCTATGGGGGTAGCTCGATCTTCAATCATCTCTGTCTCCGCCCAGCAAACCGCGTGCCGCGACATAAGCTTGTATTTTGTTCCACTCAGCCAGCGTGAGCGCGGCCTCTGCAAGGCGCGCGCCATCGATTGCTAGCGAGTCTCCCATCCGTCCAACCGCCCGGCTCGCCATCTCCATCGCGCTAACGGAGCCGTTCGCCGCTCACAAGACGATCCCCTCATCAAGCGCGATGCGATCGATGGCGCGAAGCGCGCGTCCGCGGGCGTGCAGTACGAGATCGACTTTGCGCTTATCGATCAACTCGAACAACTTCCACTTGAACGCGCCCGCACTGGACACATCCTGTCGACCCTCTTCCACCTCGATGTGCAGGTCAGTGTCGCCGCCACGCAGGTGATCGTGCACGCGGCTGCCAAACAGCCGCACCACCGCGCCCGGCCCGAAGGCCTCGGCAGCTGCCGCCTTGATTGCGGTTACTTCCTCCAGAGTCAGGCGCACCTAGGGTCTCCAGCGATCACCATAGCAGACCTGGGCGGCTCAGGCGGCGGCGTATTGCGGTACGTCGGCGCGTGCCCGTTCGCGCAGATACCGATGCATCTCCTTCGCCACCTCGCGCCCGTCACGCACCGCCCACACCACTAGCGATGCGCCGCGCACGATATCGCCCGCCGCGAATACGCCCGGAATCGTCGTGGCAAGCGTGGGGTGCTCGACGACCATCGTCCCCCAGCGAGTCGTCGGCAGATCGGGCGCATCCCACGCCTCGACGATGCTTTCGGCGTCGAAACCGAGCGCCTGGATCACCAGCGTAGCGGGCAGACGAAATTCGCTCCCCGCCACTCCCGCCGCCGAGCGCCGCCCGGTCGCGTCGCTCGCGCCCAGCCGCATTCGTCGCGCGATCACCGCCTCGACATGGCGATCGCCCTCGAACGCCACGGGCGCGGCAAGCCACTCGAAGCGCACCCCCTCCTCCTCGGCGTGAGCCACCTCGCGCGCGGAGCCCGGCATGTTCGTGCGGTCCCGCCGATACAGGCACGTCACCGATGCCGCGCCCTGCCGCGCGGCGGTCCGCACGCAGTCCATCGCCGTATCGCCGCCGCCGATCACCACGACGTTGCGGCCCAACGCATTCAGCCGACCATCTTGGAACGTCGGCACACTCTCGCCCAATCCATGGCGCGTGGCCGCGATCAGGTAATCGAGCGCGGGCACCACGCCGGTGCCGCCGTGCTCCACGTCAAGCCGCTTCGCTTCATACACCCCGCACGCCACCAGCACCGCATCGTGACGCCGCCGCAGTTCGGCGAAGCTCACGTCGCGGCCGATCTCGATGTCCATGTGAAACACGACACCCCCCGCCGCCAGCCGATCGGTTCGCCGCGCGACCACGGGCTTCTCCAGCTTGAAGCCCGGAATGCCGTAGATCAGCAGCCCGCCCGGCCGGTCGTGCCGATCGTACACATGCACATCGTACCCCTGCCCGCGCAGATATTCCGCTGCGGTCAGCCCCGCCGGCCCCGCTCCGATAATTCCCACCGATTGTGCCGAGCGGTCCGCCACGGCCACCAATGGCGGCACCCAACCCATCTCCCACGCGGTGTCGCCGATGTATTTCTCGACCGCGCCGATGGTTACCGAGCCGTGACCGGATCCCTCGATCACGCAATTGCCCTCGCACAGCCGGTCCTGCGGGCAGATGCGGCCGCAAATCTCGGGCATGGTCGAGGTGGAGGACGCCATCTCGTAAGCTTCCTCCATTCGTCCCTCGGCGGTCAGTCGCAGCCAGTCGGGGATGTGGTTGCCCAGCGGGCAATGCACCTGGCAGAACGGCACGCCGCACTGTGAGCAGCGGCTCGATTGCTCCTCCGCCTTGGCCAACGCCCAATGCTGGGTGATCTCGCCGAAGTCGTGCGCGCGCTCGTCCGCCGCGCGCTTGGCGGGCTGCTGCTGGTCGATCGTCGTGAAGCGCAGGAGCTGTTCAGCCATGGTCTTATCCCTGCCTGTATCGCTATCGCGCCATGCTGCGGCGCGTCAACGTGTTAGCACGCCGTAACGGTTGCGTTCAGCGACGCGATTGAATGCTGGACAATATGGCGGTGCCGCGCAAGAGTAACGTCGTGACGCACTGGCCCGCCCCCCTTCGACTTACGCGCCCTTAAGCGCGGGCGGCATCGACCGCGCGTCCGGGTGGACGCGCTCCCCTCGCTTAAGGACCTTCGCAGACGCTAGAGGGGACCAGCGATGACGAACGTGATCCGCATTTTCGACACCACATTGCGCGACGGCGAGCAATCGCCGGGCTGTTCGATGAACCTCGAAGAGAAGCTGCGCATCGCCGCGCAACTGGAAGCGTTGGGCGTCGACATCATCGAGGCGGGATTCGCAATCGCGTCGGAAGGCGATTTCGCCGCGATCAAGGCGGTGGCAGGGGCTGCGCAGAGCGCCGTGGTCGCCAGCCTCGCGCGCTCTTCGCCGGGTGACATCGACCGCGCGTGGGAAGCGGTGCGCGGCGCGCGGCGACCGCGCATCCACACCTTCATCAGCACCTCGCCGTTGCATATGGCGGTCAAGCTCAAGATGACGCCCGAGGCGGTGCTCGACGCGGTCCGCACCTCGGTCACCCACGCGCGCTCGAAGTGCGAAGATATCGAATGGTCCGCCGAGGACGCGACGCGCACCGCTCCCGACTTCCTGTGCCGCGCGGTGGAGATCGCGATCCGGGCGGGCGCGACCACGATCAACCTGCCTGATACGGTGGGCTACGCAACGCCGGAGACCTACGGCGCGATGTTCCGTAACGTGATCCAGCGCGTCCCCGATGCCGACAAGGCCGTCTTCTCCACCCATTGCCACAATGATTTGGGGCTGGCGGTCGCCAACACTTTGGCCGCCGTGATAGCGGGCGCGCGGCAAGTTGAAGCCACGATCAACGGCATCGGCGAGCGCGCGGGCAATGCGGCGATCGAAGAGATCGCGATGGCGCTCAAGGTCCGCCACGACGCTATGCCCTTCATCACGCGAATCGTCACCGGTGAGATCACGCGCGCGTCGCGGCTGGTGAGCGCCATCACCGGCTTTCAGGTTCAGCCCAACAAGGCGATCGTCGGCGCGAACGCCTTCGCGCACGAGAGCGGCATCCACCAGGACGGGATGCTGAAAGACGCAGGCACCTACGAGATCATGACACCCGAGAGCGTGGGGCTGATCAAGTCCTCGCTGGTGCTAGGCAAGCATTCGGGCCGCGCGGCGTTCAAGGACAAGCTGGCCGCTTTAGGTTACGGTCTTGGCGATAACGCCTTCCAGGACGCATTCATCCGCTTCAAGGCTCTAGCCGATTCGAAAAAGCACGTGTTCGATGAGGATATCGTCGCGCTGGTGGATGACGAGGTCGGCCACGTCGCCGAGCGCGTCCACCTCGTCGAACTCGAAGTTCTTTCGGGCACGCGCGGTCCGCAGCGTGCGATCCTGACGTTGAGCGTCGATGGCGAGGAGCGCACCGCCGTGATGCGCGGCAACGGCCCGGTTGATGCGCTGTTCAAGGCGATCCGGACCCTGGTCCCCCACGGCGACGCCGAACTCGAACGCTTCGACGTCCACGCGGTCAGCGAGGGCACCGACGCGCAGGCGCAGGTCTCGGTCCGCCTGACCGAACACGGCCGCAGCGTGGTGGGCCAGGGCGCGGATGTGGACACGATGGTCGCCGCCGCGCGCGCCTATATCCACGCTCTGAACAAGCTCGGCGTTAAACGCGGCCGCAGCGCGGTCGCCACCGAGATCGCGGCATGAGGCGCGACGAAGTGCTGGCCAAGCTGCGCGCGTACGAGACGGAGCTGCGCGCGGCGGGGGTCGAGGCGCTGTATCTGTTCGGCTCGGTCGCGCGCGACGAAGCAATCGAAGGATCAGACGTCGACCTGCTATTCGAGGCACGTCCAGGAACGATGCGCTCGCTCTTCGACGTTTTCGGCGCGCGCCACATCTGCGAAGATGCACTTGGGGGCCAAGTCGATCTCGTCGACCGCGCCGGCTTGCGCGACGAGGTTCGGCCAGCCGCGCTCCGCGATGCACGCCGGATTTTCTAGGTGGAGAAGAGCGCGCGCAAAGCCCGCGCGATCCTCGACGTGATCGCGCTCATCCAGATCGACCTCGCCCGCCAGGACGCGGACACCTTTGCGAGCGACGCTCCCGCGCAGGAGCTGCTTGCTTTCCGCTTGCTGCGGATAGGCGAGTATGCGCGCGATATCTCGCTGGCTGAGCGCGAAACGCATTCCGAGATCGAATAGCGCAGCATCATCGACCTTAGAAACCTGATCGCGCATGATTACGAGAAGGTCGATCCCCGGCGTCTGCGTACGACGGCGGAAACCGAACTGGATCGGCTCGCCGCCGTCTGCCGCACCATCGTCGCCGAAAGCTAGTTATGACCCCCCGCACCCTCTACCAGAAAGTCTGGGACGGTCGATGCGTCGAGCCTCAAGCCCGAACTGGTGCGCGGGCTCGACATCCTGTTCGTGCGCGAGCTGACCGGCGGCGTTTATTTCGGCCAACCGCGCGGGATCGAGACGCTGCCCGACGGATCGAGGCGGGGCGTCAACACGCAGGTCTACACCACGGCGGAAATCGTGCGGGTGGCGCGCGTGGCGTTCGAGCTGGCGCGCGCGCGGGGCGGCGCGGTATGCTCGGTCGAGAAATCGAACGTCATGGAATCGGGCCTGCTGTGGCGGGAGGAGGTAACCGCGCTCCACGCCGCTGAATATGCCGATGTGACGCTCACCCATATGCTCGCCGATGCGTGCGCGATGGAGCTGGTCCGCGCGCCCAAGCGGTTCGACGTGATCCTGACCGACAATCTGTTCGGCGACCTTCTGTCGGACGAGGCGGCGATGCTGACGGGGTCGCTCGGGCTATTACCGTCCGCTGCACTGGGCGAAGCGGGCAAGCCGGGCCTGTACGAGCCGATCCATGGCTCCGCGCCCGATATCGCCGGGCGCGGCGTGGCCGATCCGATCGGCATGATCCTCAGCCTCGCGATGGCGCTGCGGCATAGCCTGGGGCGGGACGATCTGGCACGACGCGTCGAGGCGGCGGTGGAGCGGGCGCTGGGCGATGGCGCGCGGACACGCGACCTGGGCGGCACGCTCGGTACGCACGAGATGGGAAATGCGGTGCTCGCGCGGCTTGCCGACTGAGGGCAACTCCCGGGCATTCAGACGTCGATCGCGTCGGCTTTCACCGCCGCCGCGTGCGCGGTGATGAACTGGAAGCGATGCTCGGGCGCGCGGCCCATCAGGCGCTCCACCAGCCCGGACACATCGGCGCGCTCGACCCGCTCGGTCGGCAGGGTAACCCGCAGCAACGTGCGGCGCTTGGGATCCATCGTCGTCTCGCGCAGCTGGGTGGGGGCCATCTCGCCCAGCCCCTTGAAGCGGCTGACCTCGACTTTTCCGCCGCGGGCGAACGGGCCGGCCATCAGCTCGGCCTTGTGCGCGTCGTCGCGCGCGTAGGCGACCTGACCGCCCTGCGCGAGCCGGTACAGCGGCGGCTGCGCGAGGAACAGGTGCCCGTCCTCGACCAGACTCGGCATGTGCTGGATGAAGAAGGTCATCAGCAGCGTCGCGATGTGCGCGCCGTCGACGTCGGCGTCGGTCATGATGATCACGCGCTCGTAGCGCAGCGCGGATGCGTCGTACTTCGCCCCCTGGCCCAGCGCGAGCTTCAGATCCGCGATCTCGCTGTTCGCCGCCGCCTTGCCCGCCGCCGCGCTGGCGACGTTGAGGATCTTGCCTCGGATCGGCAGGATTGCCTGGTTCTCGCGGTCGCGCGCCTGCTTGGCCGAGCCGCCCGCCGAATCCCCCTCGACGATGAAGATCTCCGCACCCGCCGAACCGCTGCGCGTGCAATCGGTGAGCTTTCCGGGCAGGCGCAGCTTGCGGCCCACGAGCGACTTGCGCTTCACGTCCTTCTCGGCCCGCCGCGCGAGCCGATCGTCCATGCGCTCGATCGTGTGCGCCAGCAGCGCGCGGCCGCGTTCCTGATCGCCGGTCAACCAATGATCGAAGTTGTCGCGCACCACGGTTTCCACCAGCCGCGTCGCGTCGGGCGAGGCGAGGCGATCCTTGGTCTGGCTCTGGAACGAAGGGTCGCGCAGGAACAGCGACAGAAGCGCGATCGAGCCGCCGCCAACATCCTCGGGCGTCAGCGCATCCGCGCGCTTGTTCTGTGTGAGCGCGCCAAAACCGCGCAGGCCCTTGAGCAACGCCGCGCGCAGTCCCGCTTCGTGCGTGCCGCCATCGGGCGTGGGCACGGTGTTGCAATAGCTGGTCCACGCACCCGCTTCGTCCAAGGTCCACGCGATGGCCCACTCGACCGTGCCGCGACCATCCGCCAAGTCGGCGCGGCCGGTGAAGGGGGCCGGGATCGCCAGCGCGTGCTCGCCAACCTCCTCGGCCAGCCGGTCGGTGAGACCGCCGGGAAACTGGAACACCGCCTGCGTCGGCGTCTCGCCCGCTACGCCCGCGTCGCAGCGCCAACGGATCTCGACGCCGCGAAACAAATAGGCCTTCGAGCGGGCTAGGCGCATGAGGCGCGCCGGATCGAACACCGCCTCCGTACCAAAAATCTGCGCGTCGGGCTTGAAGCTGACCGTGGTGCCGCGCCGATTGGGCACCGTGCCCAGCTTCTGGAGCGGGCCGAGCGGCGCCCCGCGCGAATATTCCTGCCGGAACAGCTCGCGCCCGCGCGCGACTTCGACCACGAGGCGCTCGGACAGCGCATTCACGACCGAGATGCCCACGCCGTGCAGGCCGCCGCTCGTCTGGTATGCGTCGCCAGAGAATTTGCCGCCCGAATGCAGCATGGTCATGATCACCTCGAGCGCGGACTTGTCGGGAAAACGCGGGTGCGGCTCGACCGGGATGCCGCGGCCGTTGTCCACGACGCTGAGCGTGCCATCCGCCGCCAGCGCGACCTCGATCCGGCTGGCATGGCCTGCGACCGCCTCGTCCATCGCATTGTCGATCACTTCGGCGGCAAGATGATGCAGCGCGCGTGCGTCGGTGCCGCCGACGTACATGCCCGGATGGCGGCGGACGGGCTCCAGACCTTCCAGGACTTCGATGCTGGCGGCCCCGTATTCGGCGCGGGTAGTAGAGGTGGCGGAGGCGAAGAGATCGGACACGGCCACGGTCTAGGACAGCCCGCGACGCGCGGCTAGCGCGGCTGCTGGATGCGGGATCGAGACGCGTCTTAGGACGCCTCACCGCGAAGTTATTTTCTCTAATCTGGACTAAGACGGGCCTTGTAATCCAAATGGTGCAGTGCAATATTCCCGGTGTCGCCAGCGATGGCGATCCTCCCCCAAGAGAAACCTCGGGGCCGGACCCAAGGGTTCGGCCCCCTTTTTTTTTGGCGCACGCGGTGTGGGCAAGCAGGCTTGCCAACCGGCGGGCTGCCGTTCAGGGCTTCGCGCATGGATGGCCCGCTCGCGCAAACTCCGCTCCACGCACTTCACGTCGTGCTTGGCGCGCGCATGGCGGGGTTCGCGGGGTATGACCTGCCTTTGCATTACGCGCCCGGCATTTTGGCCGAGCATCTGCACACGCGCGCTGCCGCCAGCCTGTTCGACGTGAGCCATATGGGGCAGATCGAGCTTACTCCGCCCGACGCGGCGGCGCGCGCGATCGAGGCGCTGGTTCCGGCCGACATCGCCGGCCTTGGCGAAGGACGCCAACGCTACGCGCTGCTGATGAACGCGAGCGGCGGGGTGATCGACGATCTGATGATCGCGCGGCTGCCCGCCCGATTATTCCTGGTGGTGAACGCGGGGGGCAAGCTGGAAGACCTGGCATACCTGCGCGCGCACCTGCCGCACGAGATCACGATCACGCCGCGCTTCGATCGCGCGCTGATGGCGCTGCAGGGGCCTGGGGCCGAGGCGGCGCTGGGCGCGCTCTGCCCCGTAGCCCGGACGCTGCGCTTCATGGACGCGGTCGATACGCATGTGGCGGGCGTCCCCGCGACGGTGACGCGATCGGGCTACACGGGCGAGGACGGGTACGAGATCGGGGTAGCGGGCGCGGATGCCGAAGCGGTCGCGCGCGCGATCCTCGCGCAGCCGGGCGTGCTGCCCGCTGGGCTGGGCGCACGCGATTCGCTGCGGCTGGAGGCGGGGCTTTGCCTTTACGGGCATGAGCTCGATCCGACGACCACGCCGGTCGAAGCCGCGCTCGAATGGTCGATCCAGAAGACGAGACGGCTCGGCAGCGCGCGCGCGGGGGGCTATCCTGGAGCCGATGTCGTCGCGCGCCAAATAGCCGATGGCGCGCTCCGCCGCCGTGTCGGCTTGCGCCCCGAAGGCCGCGCCCCGGTGCGCGCCCCCGCAGCCCTGTTCGCGCATGAGGCGGGTGGCGAGGCGGTGGGCGTGGTGACATCGGGCGGCTTTGGACCGACGGTTGGCGCGCCGATCGCGATGGCTTATGTCACGGCGCACCATACGTCCCCGGGTACGCGGCTGTGGGCCGAGGTGCGCGGGCGGCGACTGGCGGTGAACGTTGCGGCGCTGCCGTTCGTTGCTGCCGGGTTCAAACGATAGGGGATCCCATGCTGCGCTTTTCCAAGACCCACGAATGGGCCCGGATCGAGGGCGATACCGCCACGATCGGCATCACCGCACACGCGGCCGAGCAGCTGGGCGACCTGGTGTTCGCCGAGGCCGACGCCACGGGCACGCGTGTGGAGGCGGGCGGTCAGGCCGCCACGGTTGAATCGGTCAAAGCCGCGAGCGAGGTCTATTCGCCGCTCTCGGGTGAGATCATCGCGGGAAACGAGGCGTTGGCGGGCGACCCCTCGCTGATCAACACCGACCCGCTGGGGGCGGGGTGGCTGTTCACGCTGCGGCTATCGGACCCGACCCAGGCCGATGCGCTGATGGACGAAGACGCCTATAACCAAATGCTTCTTGCCGCCTGACAACGGGGACCGACTTGATGCACGATATTTGGGCGGATACCCGCCCCTCACCCGACGCGTTCGCATGTCGTCATATCGGACCGGCGGCGAGCGAGATCGAGGCGATGCTTGCCGTGGTGGAGGCGGACAGCCTCGACGCGCTGACGCGCCAAGCGATCCCGGCGGCTATCCTCGACGATGCGCCGCTTGGCTTGGGCGAGGGGCTGGGCGAGGGCGCGATGCTGGCGAAGTTGCGCGGCATCGGGGCGAAGAACCGTGTAATGACGTCGCTCATTGGGCAGGGTTATCACGGCACGGTGCTGCCGCCGGTGATCCAGCGCAACTTGCTAGAGAATCCGGCCTGGTACACGGCGTACACGCCCTATCAGCCCGAGATCAGCCAGGGCAGGCTGGAGGCACTGCTCAATTTCCAGACGCTGGTAGCGGACCTGACCGGGCTCGATGTGGCGAACGCCTCGCTGCTCGACGAGGCGACGGCGGCGGCGGAGGCGATGGCTTTGGCGCGGCGGGTGGGCAAGGCGAAGGCGAATAGCTTCTTCGTCGACGAAGGTGTGCATCCCCAGACGCTCGCGGTGCTGCGCACGCGCGCCGAGCCGCTGGGGTGGACGCTGATCCTCGGTGATCCGGCAGCGGCGGCGGAGCACGACGTGTTTGGCGCGCTGTTCCAGTATCCCGACACGTGGGGCCGCGTTGCCGACCACCGCGCGACGATCGCCGCCTTGAAGACGAAGGGCGCGGTGGTGGCGATGTCCGCCGATCCGCTCGCGTTGACGCTGCTGACCCCACCCGGCGAGCTGGGCGCGGATATCGCGATCGGCTCGATGCAGCGGTTCGGCGTGCCGATGGGCTATGGCGGCCCGCACGCGGCCTACATGGCGGTGCGCGCGGCGTACCAGCGCGCGCTACCGGGGCGGTTGGTGGGCCTCTCGATCGACAGCGCGGGCCAGCCCGCCGCGCGCCTCGCGCTGCAGACGCGCGAGCAGCATATCCGCCGCGAGAAGGCGACCTCGAACATCTGCACCGCGCAGGTATTGCTGGCGAACATCGCGGGAATGTTCGCGGTGTATCATGGGCCGGACGGGCTGCGGGAGATCGCGCGGCGTGTGCACCGGTTGACCACGATCCTGGCGGCGGGCCTGACGCAGCTTGGCCAAGCGCCGCGTTGTGCCGCCTTCTTCGACACGATAAGCGTGGACGCGGGCGCGAAGGCCCCCGCCATCCTGCTGGCGGCGCGCGAGGCGGGGATCAACCTGCGCGACGGTGGCGAGGGGCGGATCGGCATTTCGCTCGATGAGACGAGTACGCCCGAGACCGTACAGGCCGTGTGGAGCGCGTTCGGGGCCATGCCGATGGTGGCCGAGGTGGCGGACGCGATTCCCGCCTCGCTACGCCGCACTTCGCGCTATCTGACCCACCCGGTTTTCCACGAGCATCGCTCCGAAACCGAGCTGATGCGCTACATGCGCCGGCTGGCGGACCGCGATCTGGCGCTCGATCGGTGCATGATCCCGCTCGGCTCGTGTACGATGAAGCTGAACGCGGCGGCCGAGATGATCCCGATTTCCTGGCCCGCCTTTGCCAGTCTCCACCCGTTCGTACCCGGGGACCAGGCGCGAGGCTATGCCGAACTCGCGGACAATCTGCGCGATTGGCTGTGCCGGATCAGCGGCTATGACGCGGTCAGCCTCCAGCCCAACAGCGGCGCGCAGGGTGAATATGCGGGGCTGATGGCGATCCGTGGCTATCACCGCGCGCGCGGCGATCATCACCGCACGATCTGCCTGATCCCAGCGTCCGCGCACGGCACCAACCCCGCGTCCGCCAACATGGCGGGCATGGAGGTGGTGGTCACGGGCACCGACGCGGACGGCAACATCGATATCGCCGACCTGAAGCGCCACATCGACCAGCACCGCGAACGGCTGGCCGCGATCATGGTCACCTACCCCAGCACGCACGGCGTGTTCGAGGCGGCGATCGCGGACATCTGCGCGATGGTCCACGAGGCGGGCGGGCAGGTCTACATGGACGGCGCGAACCTGAACGCGATGGTGGGCGTGGCGCGGCCGGGCAAGTTCGGCGCGGATGTCAGCCATTTCAATTTGCACAAAACCTTCTGCATCCCGCACGGTGGCGGTGGTCCCGGCATGGGGCCGATCGGCGTGGGCGCGCATCTGGCCCCGTTCCTGCCGGGCGATCCGCGCACGGGCGAAGCCGGGGCGGTGTCGGCGGCCCCCATCGGCTCGGCGTCGATCCTGCCGATCAGTTGGGCGTATATCGCGATGATGGGGGACGCAGGCCTCAAGCGCGCCACCCAGGTCGCGATCCTGAGCGCCAACTACATCGCCGAGCGCCTCTCGCCGCACTATCCGATCCTCTACCGCGGCCATGGCGGTCGCATCGCGCACGAGGCGATCCTCGACCTGCGACCGCTGACCAAGGCAACCGGGGTCACCAACGAGGATGTTGCCAAGCGGCTGATCGATTACGGCTTTCACGCGCCCACGATGAGCTTCCCGGTTTCGGGCACGCTGATGATCGAACCCACAGAAAGCGAGGACCGCCACGAGATCGACCGCTTCATCAACGCGATGATCGCGATCCGGCACGAGGCCGCCGATATCGAGGCGGGGCGTATTACGTTGGCCGACAGTCCCCTGCGCCACGCCCCGCACACCACGCGCGACCTGATCGGCGACTGGACACGGTCCTACAGTCGCGCACAGGCCTGCCTGCCCGATGGTCGCGCGTCGGGGGACAAATATTGGCCCCCGGTTGGGCGGGTCGACAATGCCTATGGGGACCGCAACTTGGTGTGCAGCTGTCCGCCAGTAGCGGATTACGCGATCGCAGCCGAGTAACTCGCTGCGACCGCGACCCGCGTTGCTAGAGGGCCGCCAGCGATCGGCCTTCCTCGAGATAGCCTTCCATCGACATACGCCCCCGCGCAGACAGGCCAATGATTGGCGATCCATTGATCATCTTGACCTCGATCAGCTTCTTCTCGGCCAACAGCGCCACCCAGCGGTCGATGCTGTCCTTCGACAGCGCGAACTCCGCCCGGAGAAGGCGATCGAGGGAGACGCTGGATACGCCTGCGTCCTGCGCGTCGTAGAGGTACAACAATATGTCCCATGACGGCTCCCAGAACAGCTGCTCGCCAAACCAGCTTTCGCGGCGGCGACGCTCGGCATATAGTCGGCCTGCATCACCGGTTGGATAGAGTGTCAAATCCGTGTCCAAAGACTGGGAGTTGGATTGGCCATGGTCTCCTGTCCTGCTTAGCACATCGAGAATCGACTTATGAACTGTCAACATTTCCCACAAGCTCCTGGTTTCTTGACCCCGCCCAAGTTATTCATGCTGCTAACTTCATTTGTCCATTCGACCGCAGACTTGTCCATGCACGGTGGCCGATGATGATGTGATCGTGCACGACAATCTCGAGCGGTGTCGCGGCCGCGATCAGCGCGGCGGTCGCCTTGATGTCCTCCGCGCTGGGTGTCGGATCGCCGGAGGGATGATTGTGCACGAGGATGACTGCGGTCGCCCCCAACTCGAGCGCACGCTTGATGATCGGCCGAGGCCGGATCGTCACGCCGGTCGCCGAACCGGGATAACATTGCTCCTCGCGCAACAGCTCGTTGCGGGCGTTGAGGAACAGCACGCGAAGCTGTTCCTCCGTGGCTCCAGCAAGCCCGACCTGGAGATAGCTGATCAGCGCTTCCGCGTTCGACACGATCGAACGCCCGGTCACCTCGGACTTGAGCACGTGGGTCATCACGCCGCGCACCGCCGCAAGGCACGGCGCGACCGAAGGATTACCCCCCGCGACCCGCGCCAGCGCCTCGGGCGAAGCCGCAAGCAGCACCGACAGACTTCCAAACTCGCGCACCAGCCGCTCGCTCAGGCGTGCCGCGTCGGGAACGCCGCACGCGCCGAGCAGATCGGTCAGAACCGATAGGCACTCCGGGGCTGCGGATGGTTCCGCAGCCTTCGGCACCGCTCGGAGCCGAGGACGAGTGCTGCGAGCACTGGATAGGCCCACATTCCCTGACCGGTTGCGTAGGCCTGAGGCACTATCGATTTGTCGAAGAATACTGCGAGATGCGTCAGCACTCCGATCGAGTGGAAGGCTGTCGCCCAGAGTGGCCAGTATCTGTTGCACGTAAGTGCTATCCTCATGAATGCTGCAAGTGTAGCTAAATCGATTGCCAAAAGACCTAAGTCAAAAGATCGAAAGCTATTGGGATCTTGGAACGAGACAACAGCACTCGCAATAGACGCTAACGCTACAATCGCCGCACCCTCGCGCTCAATTAGGCCCCCAAAGCGAACCGCATAGGCGCAAGTTACAACCAGAGCAAAGATATAGAAAAAGACGAACAAGTTGCTCTCTGTATTACTAGCGCTCTACACAGTGCCGTTCAAAGTTAAGCAGCCCGCAGTTCAGCGACCTGCTGAGGAGCATACGAGCTCGGCTTGTTGACGGCGCAACCAAAGCCAACGGTCCGCATACCAAGTGACGTCTTCACCGCGTCAAGACGGGCGTGCATCTCGACGACGTTACGGCGCGCTTCGTTCAGCGAGGCGATGGTCGCGGCCGCGGAGTCGAACACGTCCTGGCCGACAACGGCAGACAGCTTCATCTGGGTGCGCGCCTCGGGCAGCGATCCCGTGAACTGGGCGGCGTCGGCGAGCGCCTTGTCGATCGCGTCTTCCAGCGCGAACAGCTTATGGGCGACGGTCTTGACGGTGAAAATGCGTGCGTCGGTCATGGTGATCTCCTGTCGGTGAAGGCTGACCGCTGGAGACCCGGTGGAGACGACCCTGTGCGAACTCCCGTGGAACAACGAGCCGAGTGACTCGAGTCCCGAAAGGATCGCGCCGAAAGCGAGGGCGGATGCGATGGCGATCACCACGATCCACCCGACGCGCCGCCAAGCATTCAGCTTGTTTTCGTCCTCCGCACCAAGCGGGAACGGCAGCGCGATCGATCGGTGCGATTCGGGAACGAAAGCTTGATACATAAGCTGGCGTTCTCGAACGGTTTGTTCAGGTTCGGCTTCGACGGAAACTCCCGTGGTTGCCCCTCCAAAAGAGCCGCCATGCAGCTCGGAGGCAATGTCCGACGATTGGTATACGGCTGGTTGATATAGTTCAGGACCGGCATTTTCATGCCCGGCCAGCACGAGCGCGGCCTCGATCCGGCTCGCAACTCCTAGTGTTTTGGCGGCTACGCGCAGGCGCTGATCGACCGTATGCGGCGAAACGCCCAGATCGCGCGCGATATCTTTCGATGTTTGGTGACGGAGCACCCGCCGCAGACACTCGCGTTGTCCGTCGGACAGCTTTGCTACTAGGGCGTTGCTCATGTTCACCATATACCGGTTTGGGACGGATATGGATACCGACAAGCTCGCGCGGGCGAGTCGGCTATAACCCATTTTAACGATTTTACCTGTTTGTTAGGGCTGAAAATGCCTCGTTGGGAAGCGGGATGCCTAACCTTTGTTATGGATCTTAGCCTGATCACGCACCTTCCCATCGCATTACGACTGGACCGATATTTATTTTCGACATCGTCGCCATGTTGCCGGTGAGGTCCGTGCGGGCTGACCAGACCGAACCGCCTTGCGCTTCCCGCTCGCTCAACGCTGTGCGTAGGCTGGACACGGGCGGACGTGCGCGGTAGCTCACACACGGCTATGCGGGTGTAGTTCAATGGTAGAACAGAAGCTTCCCAAGCTTCCAGCGGGGGTTCGATTCCCCTCACCCGCTCCATCGCTCGAATGGGTATAGTGGGCAGGCTACGGTCCAGACCCCGTCCCGCACACACGGCGGCTGAGCGCGAAGCACCTAAGCCTGCAGTTACGACGACTTACCCGCCGACGAGCCGAGATATTTCCCCCTCCGCCCTTTCACGATCATTCACACGCTGTAATACATATCGAACTCCACCGGGCTCGGCGTGAGTTCGAACCGCTCCACCTCTTCCATTTTCAGCTCGATGTAGCTGTCGATCTGCTCGTCGGTGAACACGCCTCCGCGCGTGAAAATAGCCTTGCTCGCGGCCAGATGCTCGCACGCCTCGCGCAGCGACGTCGCCACGGTCGGGATGTCCGTCAGTTCAGCGGGCGGCAGGTCATAGAGGTTCTTGTCCATTGCCGGGCCGGGGTGGATGCGGTTCTCGATGCCGTCCAGCCCCGCCATCAGCAGCGCGGCGTAGGCCAGGTACGGATTCGCGGTCGCGTCGGGGAAGCGGATCTCGACCCGCTTCGCCTTGGGTCCCGCGCCGTAAGGGATGCGGCACGAGGCCGAACGGTTGCGCGCCGAATACGCCAGCAGCACGGGGGCCTCATAGCCCGGCACGAGGCGCTTGTACGAATTGGTCGACGCGTTGGTGAACGCGTTCAGCGCCTTGGCGTGCTTGATGATACCACCGATGTAGAACAGCGCCAGTTCGCTCAGGCCCGCATAGCCGTTGCCCGCGAACAGCGGCGTGCCGCCCTTCCAGATCGACTGGTGCGTGTGCATCCCCGAGCCGTTGTCCTCGCGAATCGGCTTGGGCATGAACGTCGCGGTCTTGCCGTACGCGTGCGCGACCTGGTGGACGACGTACTTGTAGATTTGCATCCGGTCCGCGGTCGTCGTCAGCGTACCGTAAATCATACCCAGTTCGTGCTGCGACGGTGCGACCTCGTGATGGTGCTTGTCCATCGGCAGGCCCATCTCGAGCATGGTCGAAACCATCTCGCCGCGCAGGTCGACCGCGCTGTCCACGGGCGCGACCGGAAAATAACCGCCCTTGATGCGCGGGCGGTGGCCCATATTGCCTTCGGGGTAGGTGCGGCCGCTGTTCTGCGGCAGCTCGATGTCGTCCAGCCTGTACGAGGAATAGCCATAGCCGGTCTCGAACTTCACATCGTCGAACACGAAGAACTCGGCTTCGGGACCGATAAAACAGGTGTCGCCGATGCCGGTCTGCTGCAGATAGGCCTCTGCGCGCTTGGCGGTCGATCGCGGATCGCGGCCATAAAGCTCGCCCGTCGAGGGCTCGACGATGTCGCACACCAGGATCATCATGGGCGTCGCCGAGAACGGGTCCATGTAGACCGCATCCAGATCGGGCTTGAGGATCATGTCGCTCTCGTTGATCGCCTTCCACCCGGCGATCGACGAACCGTCGAAGAGAAACCCGTCCGAAAGATTGTCCTCGTCGATCACGCCCGACGCCATCGTCAGATGCTGCCACTTCCCGCGCGGATCGGTGAAGCGCAGATCGACCCACTCCACCTCCTGCTCCTTGATCATGCCGAGGATCGTGCCTGGGTCGTTCGCCATGTGCTGCCTGCCTTGTGGGTGTTTGCTGACGATCCCTTACGCGCATCGCCGCCGGCCTTGGAAGGGGACGGCATGGCTCGGGACGCGATCGACTTTAGAGCGCGTCGGTGCCGCGCTCGCCGGTGCGGATGCGCACCGCGTCAAGGATGTCGGTCACAAAAATCTTGCCGTCGCCGATCCGCCCGGTGCGCGCGGCGGTCTCGATCGCCTCTACCACGCGCGCGGCCATCGTGTCCTCCACGATCACCTCGAGTTTCACCTTGGGCAGGAAATCGACGATATATTCCGCGCCGCGATACAGTTCGGTGTGACCCTTCTGGCGGCCGAAGCCCTTGGCCTCGGTGACGGTGATGCCACTGACGCCCACCTCGTGCAGCGCCTCTTTCACCTCGTCGAGCTTGAAAGGTTTGATGACGGCTTCGATCTTCTTCACTTGGTTTCAGCCCCGACCCATGTCCTGCCTGCACAGTGCAAGGCGCGTGCCAGCGACGCAAGGCTCGGCTCACGGGAGCTTGCCCCCAGCACGACAAACGGTCCGCGCCCGGTCGATGGGCACGCGCCCAAGGCTTAGGCAACGCGCCCAAGTCATTGACCCGAGCGCGCCCACGCCGTATCTGCCTCGTCCTCGCGCGGCGGTTGTAGCTCAATTGGTTAGAGCGCCGGTTTGTGGTACCGGAGGTTGCGGGTTCAATCCCCGTCAATCGCCCCAGCGTTTCCGTTGCCGTCCATTGCTGGCTGCGTATGCCTGCTCGCGGAGTTCAAGCACTAGGCCTATCAGGGCATCCCGCGCGTGGTCCGGGCCACGAGGGCACGCGACCCGGTAGCGAAGTGCGCAACGCGCTCCCACTTAACCCGTATGAATGTCGCACTTTCCATCCTAGACCTCGTCCGCGTCACCGAAGCAAGCGACGCGCGCAGCGCACTCGACAATGCGCGCGATCTGGCGGCGCATGCCGAAGGCTTGGGCTATCGCCGCTTCTGGGTAGCGGAACATCACAATATGGCGGGCGTGGCGAGCGCCGCGACCGCGGTCGTCGTGGGTCACATCGCGGCGGGAACGCGTACGATCCGGGTCGGCGCGGGCGGCATCATGCTTCCCAATCATGCACCTCTCGTCATCGCCGAGCAGTTCGGCACGTTGGAGCGGTTGTTCCCCGGGCGCATCGATCTCGGGCTCGGCCGTGCGCCGGGCACCGATCCCGCGGCGGCACACGCGCTGCGCCGCGCGCTTGGCGGACCGGACAGCTTCCCGCAGGATGTGCTCGAGCTCCAAGCCTATCTCGCCCCGCTCCAGCCGGGTCAGCGCGTTCAGGCGGTGCCGGCGGCGGGCACCGAGGTACCGCTGTGGATCCTGGGCTCCAGCACCTACGGGGCCGAACTTGCGGCCATGCTCGGCCTTCCTTATGTGTTCGCATCGCATTTCGCGCCCGATCTGCTGCTGCCCGCGCTGGAAATCTATCGCAGCCGCTTCCGTCCCTCGCGCCAGCTCGCCAGCCCGCACGCGATGATCGGCGTCAACATCATTGCTGCGGAGACCGACGCGCAGGCGCGGCGACTCGCGACGACGCAGCAGATGTCCTTTGCGAACCTGCTACGCGGCGCGCGCACGTTCAGCCAGCCGCCGATCGACGACATCGATCAATACTGGTCTCCCGCCGAGAAAGCGCAGGCAAGTCGGATGCTCGCGCGTTCGATCGTGGGCGCACCGCAAACCGTGCGCGCAGGCGTCGAGCGACTGGTTGCCGAGACCCGGGCGGATGAGTTGATGATCGTATCGGACATCTTCGATCACACTGCGCGGCTGCGCTCGTACACACTAATCGCGCAGGCGTGCCGCGCAGCGCCGATGGCAATAGCCGCGTAAAGCAAGCGAGAAATAAGAGTAGTCGTCTTTGCGTGAAGCAGGGGACGACCGCAGCGAGCCCATCCGTACCGAGGCGTCCGTTGATGCTGGCGCAAATCTTCGATACGAGATGCGGAACCGCTCGGTCGAAAGCCGATCTTCCGGGTTTGCGAGCAACGTGAATGGTCAACCAATGGGTTTGGATCACGTTTTCGCAAAGGGCGGGTAGGTCACCGCCCTCTGGGCGCGCTCGTGGACGTTACCCGCACGCCCGCCTGCGGCTTGCGGCGAGCACCGCCTGCCCCTCCGCCCCCACCACCAAAGCCCCCCGGCTTGCCACCGCCACCCGCGTGGCGTGGCTGGCCGGCACCCCGTCCCGGGTCGCCACGCCCACCACCCGGCGCGCGCGGATCGCGGTAGGCGGGTTCGGCCGAAGTCGGCTTGGGCAGCTTGGCGGCAGCCGCGACGAAGCCCGCCGGTAGCGGCCGCACCTCGATCGTCTGGCGCGTCAGCTTCTCGATGTCCTTCAAATACGGCCGCTCGTCCGAGGCGCAAAAGCTGATCGCCTCCCCGCCAGCTCCGGCGCGCGCGGTCCGGCCGATGCGGTGGACATATTGTTCGGGCACGTTGGGCAGCTCGAAGTTGATCACATGGCTCACCGCGTCGATATCGATACCGCGCGCGGCGATATCGGTTGCGACCAGCACGCGCGACTTGCCCGCCTTGAAGAAGGCCAGCGCGCGCTCGCGCTGCGGCTGCGATTTGTTGCCATGGATCGCGTCCGCCATGATGCCCGCCGCAACCAGATGGCGCACCACGCGGTCCGCGCCATGCTTGGTGCGCGTGAAGACCAAGGCGCGCTCCATTTTGGCATCGCTCAGCAGGATTGTCAGCAGCGCCTGCTTCTCGCCTGCATTCACGTGCGTGACCGATTGGTCGACGCGCTCGGCGGTCGTCGCCACCGGGGCGACCGAGACCTTGACCGGGTTGGTCAGATACTTATCTGCTAATTCCGCGATCGCTTTGGGCATGGTAGCCGAAAAGAACAACGTTTGCCGCGTCTTGGGCAGCATTCCCACGATGCGTTTGAGCGCATGGATGAAGCCAAGGTCCATCATCTGGTCGGCTTCGTCGAGCACCAGCACCTCGACGTGGCGCAACGTCAGCGCGCCCCCGTCGATCAGATCGAGCAACCGCCCCGGCGTCGCCACCAGCACGTCCACGCCTGGCTGCAGCGCGCGCACCTGCCGGCCGATCGGCACGCCGCCATACGCGGTCTCCACCACCACGCGCAGGAACTGACCGTAGGTCTTGAAGCTGGTCGCGATCTGCCCCGCCAGCTCACGCGTCGGGGCGAGCACCAGCATCCGGCACGCGCCCGTGGGCCGCGCCTTGCTCTTGGCGGTGAGGCGTTGCAGCGACGGCAGCGCGAACGCGGCGGTCTTGCCCGTCCCTGTCTGCGCAATGCCGAGCAGATCGCGGCCGTCGAGCACCGGCGGGATTGCTTGCACCTGGATGGGGGTGGGCGTGTCGTAACCTTCGGCCGCGAGCGACTTCAGGAGGGGATCGGCCAAGCCGAGATCGGAAAAAAACGTCATGAGCAATGCACCTTGAGCGCGGCTGCGCGCAGATATGCGCGACAGAGCCGTTGAGACGACCCGCGTGAACAAGGGAAGTCGCGAATTGATAGTGGCTCGGCCCGCTCGCACACGGGGGTCACGCAGCCTGCGTTAGCGCAGGATCATCCCGCACAGTCCCAATCGATATGTATGTTGCAGCGCGCAAAGTCAATCGCGCACATCGCGGCCTTCAGGAGATGAAGGTCATTTCCTCGGACAATATGAACTCGCACGCCTGAAGGTCGAGGAACCGCGCTTCATCGGGCCGGATCGTCGCGAGATAGTTCTCCGCCGTGAACAACGCCGTAAGCCCGGTCACATCGTCGAACCACAGCTCGGTGATGCCGTCGAAGGTCATCGGCGGCAAGCCGGGAATGGTCGCTGGGACCGTATGGCTCTGCACGTAGCGGCGGACATGCTCGCGCACCTCGGGCAGCGCGCAGAACAACGGCGCGTGGCGCTCCTTGTGATAGGCGACGAACTCGTCGTGGCTCATTGTCGGATTGCGACGAAGCAAAATCGTGAACTTAACCATCATGGCTCCACTACACGCCCGCGCCCGATCGCGCCCGATCGCGCTGGTATAGGAACAGGGTCGACCTGTCGCCTGTCGCCAATAACGTCCTGGCGGACGCTCATCGGTCGTTGCCTAAGGATGCGCGCACCCCCATGCTGCCCGGTATGACCCCGCCAGCCCTCGCCTTTCAGGTTCGCCGCGACGATCTCGCCGCAACGCGCATCATCCACGAAGCCCTCGAACCCGGCGCGGGCGAGGCCGTGTTGCGGGTGGACCAGTTTGCGCTGACCGCGAATACGGTCACCTACGCGGTTCACGGCGTGTCGCTTGGGTATTGGGATTTCTACCCCGCGCAGGATGGGTGGGGGAACGTGCCCGCGTGGGGCACCGCGACCGTGACCGCGTCCAACGTCGAAGGCCTCGCGCCCGGGGACCGGCTGTACGGGTATTTCACCATGGCCGGCGCGGTGAAGCTCCGGCTTCAGCAAACCGGCGGCACGGGCTTTACCGAAGTAACTCCGCATCGCGCCGATCTCCCCGCCGCCTACAATCGCTACCGCCGCTGGAGCGCCGGCATGGGGGACGAGCAGCTGACCGGGCTGCTGCAGCCGCTCCACGCGACCTCGTTCTTGCTCGACGATTTCCTCGCCGATAGCGGCTATTTCGGCGCGCGCGAGGCGCTGCTGTCCAGCGCGTCGTCCAAGACCGCGCTCGCGCTCGCGCACGCGATGCGCGCGCGGTCCGCGCGGCCGCGCCTCGTCGGCCTGACCAGCGAGCGCAACATCGCCTTCACCCGCTCGACGGGCGTGTATGACGAGGTGATCCCCTATGCGCAGGCGACTGCGCGCGACGGACACGTGCCCACGCTTTACGCCGACATGGCGGGCGACCGAGCGCTCAGGACCGCGATCCACACGCACTGGGCGAACCAACTCGTCCATTCGGCCGCGGTGGGCGACACGCACCAGGGGCTCGGCACCCGCAGCGAAGCCATGCCCGGCCCCAGGGCGCAGTTCTTCTTCGCGCCGACCTGGCTTGCCAGGCGGCAGGCGGACTGGGGCGCGGGGCAGGTCGCCATGCGGCTCGACCGCGCGTGGGCTGAATTCGCGGGCTGGGCACCACGGTGGCTCCATGTCACGCACGAGCACGGCTCCGAAGCCATGGCGCGTCGCTGGGCCGAGGCCCTGGCGGGCGGAACGCCGCCGAGCGAGGGCGTGGTGATAACCCTCTGATTGTCCTCCGCAGCGAAACCGGGAAGACGTGCGCTACCGTTCCGGAACCGGCCCCGCGCGCCATCGTTCTCACAATCGATGAAGCTCGCCATCTTCGGCCTCACCGTCAGCTCGTCGTGGGGCAATGGCCACGCAACGCTCTGGCGCGGGCTGATCCGGGCATTGGCCACACGCGGTGTGGCTGTCACCTTCTTCGAGCGCAATGTGAGCTATTACGCACAAGCTCGGGACCTGACCCGGCTTCCGGGCGGCGGCACGCTGCATCTGTACGACGAGTGGGCGGACATCGCGCCGACCGCCCGCGCCGCTGTAATGGCAGCCGACGCCACGATCGTCAGCAGCTATTGTCCGGACGCGATCCCCGCCGCGCGCCTGATGGAAGACGCGCCCGGGCAAACGATCTTCTACGATCTTGATACCCCCGTCACGCTGGCGCGATTGGGCGCGGGCGAGACCGTGGCCTACCTGCCCCTCCACGGCCTCGACCAGTTCGATCTGGTGCTCAGCTACACCGGCGGCCGCGCGCTGACCGAGTTGCGCGAGCGGCTCGGCGCGCGCCGCGTCGCGCCGCTGTATGGCCATGTCGATCCGCAGGCGCACGCCCCCGCGCGCGCCGAGCCTCGCTATGGTGCGGACCTCAGCTATATTGGCACCTACGCCGCCGATCGGCAGCTGGCCGTCGACACCCTTTTCGTCGCCCCCGCGCGGACGCTTCCGGACCAGCGTTTCGTGCTTGCCGGATCGGGCTATCCGGACGATTTTCCGTGGACGAGGAACATCTGGTTCGTTCGCCACCTGCCCCCCGCCGAACACCCCGCCTTCTACGCCGCGTCCCGCCTGACGCTCAACGTGACCCGCGCCGACATGAAAGCCTGTGGCTGGTGCCCGTCCGGCCGCCTGTTCGAAGCGGCGGCCTGCGGAGCACCGATCCTGACCGACACCTGGGACGGCCTGAACACCTTCTTCACGCCCGGCGAAGAGCTGCTGACCGCGCAAACCACGCGAGACGCGCTCAATGCGCTCGACCGCGACGACCTTCCCGAACTCGCCCGCCGAGCCCGCGCGCGCGTACTCGCTGAACACACCTCCGTGCACCGCGCCGACGAGCTGCTCGCGCTGCTCGAACGGGTGCCCGCATGACCCGCCAATGCTGGGGCATTATCCCCGCCGCCGGAAACGGCACGCGCATCCAGCCGCTCGCGTTCAGCAAGGAACTCCTCCCCATGGGCGGCGAGGATCGGCCCAAGGCGGTGAGCGAATATCTTGTCGAGCGGCTGGAGGCCGGCGGCGCAACCAAGCTCGCGTTCGTTATCTCGCCCGGTAAGTCGGACATCGTCGAATACTATGCCAAGCGTCCCCGCGCGTCGGCCGCGATCGCCTACGTCGTCCAGCCCGCCGCCGTGGGACTATGTGACGCGATCTTCCGGGCGTCGCTGCTGGTGCACGAAAGCGAAGACGTCATCGTCGGCCTGCCGGACACGATCTGGTTTCCCGAGGACGGGCTCGCTCGTCTGCCGACCGACCGCCTCGCCTTCCTTCTTTTCCCAGTCACGGACCCGTCCAAGTTCGATGCCGTACTGACCGACGCGGACGGCCGCGTGCAGGAGATTAAGGTCAAACAGCCCAACCCCGGCACACCTTGGATCTGGGGCGCGTTTCGGATGCCGGGCCGCGTGTTCCACGAGCTTCACGCCTTCTGGCACGCACGGCCCGAACCGGATCAATATGTCGGAACACTCGTTAATGCGTGGCTAGCAGCCGGCGGCCAAGCGGTCGGCGTCGAGGCGGGTACGACCTATGTGGATGTCGGCACGCTGCCCGGCTACCGCGCCGCGATGCGATCGCTCGAGACGGCAATCGTGTAGGTGTCAGCGTTCAGGAAAGAGTTTTTAAACGTTAAACAATTTGATTTTTTCTCCGTTCTATGTTGTTGACGAATGCCCGGATTGACCACCGGGTGTCATTGTGAGGGTAAACGCAATGCAGGAACGTAGTTCGCTGATCTCCCGCCTCGTCATGGGAGAGCGCATCACGGAGCGTGTCGCGCTCGTGGTCGCGCATCCCGATGACGAGGCTGTCGGAATTGGCTCGCGCCTTGCGCTGTTCGACGATTTGACGCTGATCCACTTGACCGATGGCGCACCATCGGATCCCGGGTACGCAAGCCGCGCCGGGTTCGCCGATAACATTGCCTATGCCGCCGCGCGCCGCGCGGAGCTGGACGCGGCCCTTGTGGCATTGGACGCGCACCCCGCGCGTCGCCTTGCCTACGGGCTGGTGGATCAGCGCACGCACGATAAGATGCAAATGCTGATTACGCGCCTTGCGCATGACTTGAGGAATCACGCGGCGGTGATCACGCACGCCTACGAACATGGCCACCCCGATCACGATACCGCCGCATTCTCGGTCGCGCGTGCGTGCGACCGGATCGGTGGGTTCGCCCCCGCTCGATACGAATTCGCGGGCTACTTCCGCAGTGGCGATCACGTGCGTTACGGCGATTTTCATCCCGAGCCGGGTGTACACGAAACACGGCTACCGATCGGCGTGGAGGGGTTGGCGGCGAAGCGAGCCGCGTTCGCCGCGCACCGCAGCCAGGCAGGCACGCTCGCGCAGTTTGATCCGGGTCGTGAGACAATGCGCCCAGCGCCGGACTATAACTTCACCGCTCCCGCCAGTCCGCGCACGGCGGTGCACGATTTGTGGCATTTCGAGCTTTCGCCTGAAGCGTGGCGCGCAGCGGCGGCTCCGCTTGCGATGGAGCAATTTCAGCACGCCTGACGCGGGGACCTTTCGCAGCCCCGCCAACGTTCTCACGCCCGATGCGCATTCTCCTCGTCGCTTATAGCCTCGCGCCCGTCAGCGACGATCCGGTCGGTGGATCGGAACAGGTGCTGGCCCAACTCGACCGCGCGCTGACGCAGGCGGGCCATCAGGTGACCGTGATCGCGCAGGACGGCAGCATCACGCGCGGTCGGCTGCACGCTATTCCCGTCACGGCGGGGCCGATCGACGATGCCATCCGCCACCGCGCGCACTGGGCGATGCGCGAAGCGATCGCGGCGGAGGCACGGCACCACGATCTGGTGCACTACCACGGCCTCGATTTCGAAGCGTATTTGCCGCCCGAAGGCCTGCCCACACTCGCGACGCTGCACTTGCCGCTCGACTGGTACAGCTGGACCTCGCTCGACCCCACCCGGCCCGACACGTGGCTCAACCCGGTCAGCGAGAGCCAGCTCGCGCGCGCGCCCTGGGCACCCAGCCATCTCCTGGCGCCGGTCCGCAACGGCGTGGACGTCGCCCGTTACGCCCCGGGCCGCGCACGCGACTACCTGCTGTTCCTTGGCCGGATGTGCCCCGAGAAAGGCGTAGAAACTGCGCTTGACGCCGCCACCCAGGCGGGCGCGCGGCTGCTACTCGCGGGGGAGCTTTACCCCTATCCCGAACATCAGGCCTGGTTCGCCGAGCGCGTCCGTCCCCGTCTGGGCGCGCGCGCGCGTTGGCTGGGGCCGGTCACGGGCGCGCGCAAGGCGAGGCTGCTCGCCGGAGCGCGCGCGGTGCTGGTTCCCTCTACCGTCGCTGAGACGGGCAGCTTGGTTACGATGGAAGCCCTGGCGAGCGGGACACCGGTGATCGGCTCGGCAATCGGCGAAATCCCCAACCTTCTCGACGAGGGTGTGACGGGCTTCACCTGCCAGCCCGGCGACGCAACCGCTTTTGCCGCCGCTATCGCCCGCATCGGCGAACTCAGCCGCTCCGCCGCGCGCGCCGCCGCGCTCCGGCGTTTCTCCGTCGAGCGCACCACCGATGCCTATATCGCGCTCTACCGGCGACTAATCGCCACGAGCGCACGCTCGCTCGCGCCCGTCGCGCTGACGCGCTAAGCGCGTCGATGATGAAGACAACCCTGTCCCCCGAGATTCGCCTGATGCAGCTCGCCTTCGCGGGCGTGACCGATGTCGCCAACCACTCACCCGATCTCGCCGACCTCGCGCGCTGCCACGGCCCCGCGCTCGCCACGATCCGCCGCTTGGGCCAAGCGCACGATCACGTCGCCGCCACATCGTCGCACGCCGTCGCCGAGCACTTCGACCGGCTCGCGGCGACCGATCCCGATCTCGCGGTCGCCGCCTATAGCTTCGGCGATACCGCGCTGCTCGCGGATTTCACGGCGGAGGTTGTCGAGGTAGCCAAGGATTGGACCGATACGTCGGGCGACATCCTCGATTTCGGTTGCGGCGCAGGCCGCGTCTCGACCGCGCTAGCGCCAGTGGCACGCTCGGTCACCGGCGTCGATATCTCGGGGACCATGATCGATCTCGCGCGAGCACGGGTGCCTGACGCGCGGTTCGTTCAGGTCCATGGCGGCCCCTTGCCGTTCGAGGGCACGAGCTTCGACCTGGTCCTCGCGGTCGATAGCTTCCCCTTCCTCGTCCAGACCGACGCGATCGAGGCGCAACTGGCCGAAATCGCCCGTGTATTGCGCCCCGGAGGTCGACTGCTCGTCTTCAACTGGACCTATGGCGATCCCGCCGAGGTTCCCGCCCAGATCGCCGCCTCCCCGCTCACGCTCCTGCGTGGTCCCGAGCGGCCCTTCCGCCGCTGGGATGCGACCGCGTTCCTGCTCGGCCAGCGTTGACCGCCACGCTCGACGCGCTGCGCCCCGAGTGGGAGGCATTGTGGGCGACCGATGTCCGCGCCACCCCCTTCCAGCACCCCGCTTGGGCAATCCCGCACGCGCGCGTGTTTGCGGGCGAGGTGCATGAGGCCGAACGGCGCGACGCGGGCGGCCGCCTCACCGCGCTCCTACCGCTGACCGCATGGGACGAGGGCGGCATGCGCCGCTGGGTTCCGCTCGCCAGCGGCCACAGCGACTATCTGGACCTGCTCGCCGCGCCCGACTGGGACGGCACGCTGGACCTCCCAGCGGAGTCCGTCCTGGTTCCCGACCTGCGCTCCGCCTCGCCGCTCCTCACCCACCCCCGCGCGCGCTGGACCGAGCCATGCGAGACCTGCCCCGTTCTCACCCGCGCCGGGGACGGCCAGTTCCCCATTGCCTACAATATGCGCCGCAACCGGACCAAGGCGCGCAACCGGGCGGACGCGTTGGGCGACGTCACGGTCGGCCTCGCTCTGGACCTGGGGGAAGCGTTTGCCGCGCTCGTCACGCTTTCGGACGCGCGTTTAGCCGCGCAGGGCACCACGAGCACGCTCGGCGACCCCCGGATGTGCGAATGGCTGCTAAGCGCGCTCCCCGGCCTCCACGCGGCGGGGTTGCTGCGCTTCGTCGAGGTCCGCCACCAGGGCCGTGTCGTCGCCGCACTGCTCGGGCTGGCGGACCGCCACCGCCACATGAGTTACCTGATCGGCGTGGACGACAGCGTCCCCGGCCAAAGCTTTGGCGTCCTCGCCTTCGCCCACTTGATCGATCTCGCGGACGCACGCGGCGACGCCGAATTCCACTTCCTGCGCGGCGCGGAAGGCTACAAGTTCGCCTGGGGCGCGCAGGCGACCGAAACGGTGCGCCTCACGCTTGGCGACAATCAAACCTAAATCCACTCAATTCAGGGCAGCCCCACCCCCTCCACCGCCAACACCGCCGCCAACGCGCGGCGCACTCGCGCCAAAGCCGCCGTGTCGCGCGCCTCCACCCGCGCGGTCAGCTTGTCCTCGGTGCCCGATGCGCGCAGCAGCCACCAGCCGCCCTCGACAGTCATCCGCACGCCGTCGGTCGTCACCGCGCCCGGCATCCGCACCGACACTCGCGCCACGATTCCCGCCGCGTCACGCGCTGCGAGACGGATCTCGGGCGTCGCGACTAACGCGGGTAGCGACGCGACGAACGCGGGCAGCGACGTCTGCGCCAAAGCCGCGAGCAGCCGCATCCCCACGTATAGCGCATCGTCCGCTCCGCGTTCGGCGAAGAAGATATGCCCGCTCATCTCGCCCGCCAACGGCGCTCCCGCCGCCAGCATCGCCGCGCGCACGCGCACATAGCCCGCCGGGCACATCACCGCCCGCCCGCCCAGCGCCGCCACCCCATCGAACAACGCCGCGCTCGATTTCACATCCGCCACGATCGCCGCCCCGGGCGCGCGCGCGAGCACGCCGCGCGCCAACAGCAGCATCACCTGATCGGGCCACAAAATGCGACCGTCCGGCCCGACGACGCCGATCCGGTCCCCATCGCCATCGAACGCGATTCCCAGGTCCGCACCATCGGCCATCACCGCCGCCTGTAGGTCGGTCATGTTGGCTGGCTCGGACGGATCGGGATGATGCGCGGGAAAGCGCCCGTCCGGCTCCGCATACAGTAGCCGATGTCGCCCCGGCAGGCGCGCCACCACGCGCGCCAGGACCGGCCCGGTTGCGCCGTGCCCGCAGTCCCAGACCACGCGCAGCGCGGGCGCGCCCGCCGCCGCACTCGCGAGGAACGCCGCGAACAGCTCGCCCACATTCGCCTGTTTAACCGACCCGCCAGCCAACGGGTCGCCCGGTTGCGCGGCCAACGCCGCCAGCGCCTCGCCCCAGACCGGCTCGCCGAACAGCCCCAGCTTGAATCCGTTCTGGTCTGCGGGATTGTGGCTCCCCGTCACCATCACCCCGCCGTCGAGCCCCAGCACGCGCGCCGCCCAATGCACGATCGGCGTCGGTCCCAGCCCCAGATCGATCACCGCCGCCCCGCCTGCAACCAGCCCGTCCACCAGCGCCGCCGCCAGCGCCGACGAACTCAGCCGCCCGTCGCGCGCCACCGCGAGCCGCCCCGCGCCCCGCGCCCGTGCATAGGCCGCGAAGGCCAGCCCGAGCCCGCGCGCGTCCGCCTCCAGCAGAGTATCGCCGACCACGCCCCGCATGTCGTACGATCGCACCAGCGCCGGATTGAACGCCACCGCGTTCACGCGCGCGCGGGCACCGCCTCGGGTGATGCCAAGGAGGACGCGCCCACCTCCACCGGCGGCGCGCCGCCAGCGTCCGCGACCGCGACCTCCGGAGCTTCGACCATCCGCGAGCGCCGCCACCCGCCCCAACGATAATACGCGGCCGCCAGAACCAGCGCGACGATCATGCTGAGCGGCGACGTCCACCAGACCGCGTCCACTCCCAGCCTCGGCAGCAATGCCAGGGTCGCGGGAATACGGACGACAATCAACGCGAAGGTCAGCACGATCAGCGGCGGCCACACCGCGCCGGTCGCGCGCACGACCGCGAACAGGACGAACCCCGCGCCGAGGAAGAGATACGCCCATAGCCCGACCGCGTTGATGTGCATCGTAATCGGCCAAGCCGCCGGGTCATGCGGCAAGAACAACGCGATCAGGGGTCGCTCTACCAGATAGACCAGCAGGATCAGCCCACCCGTCAGCGCAACATTGATCAAAATGCCCGCGCCTGCAGTTCGCTCTACCCGGTCCCACCGCTTCGCCCCAATATTCTGCGCCGCGAACGAGGACGCCGCCGCCCCCACCGCGAGCGCGGGCATCTGAATGTACACCCACAACTGGCCCGCCACGCCGTAGGCCGCCGTCGTCGTCACCCCGTAGCCGTTCACGATACCCAGCATCGAGATGCCCGAAACCACGACGACGATCATCTGCAATCCCATCGGGATGCCCTTGAGGATGCTCGCCTTCAGCAGCCGCCGATCGGGGATCAGCAGCGCGATCTCGTGGAGCGGGATGCGGATCGGAAAACGGCGCGCGTAGACGTATGTCAGCAGGCCGACCAGGCCGATCGTCTGGCTGACCAGCGTCGCCGCCGCCGATCCGGCGATGCCCATGCGTGGAAACGGCCCCCAGCCTTCGATCAGCAACGGATTGAGGCCGACATCGAACAGCGTCGCGAGAATGGTGAACAGGAACGGTGTGCGGCTATCGCCACTGCCGCGCAGCGCCATCGCGAGAAAGGTGTTGAAGTAGATGAACGGTAGCGCGAGGAAGATGACGCGCAGATATGCGACCGCGAACGGCTGCGCGTCCAATGGCGTGCCCATCACGCGCAGCATGGTGTCGGTGGCGGCATAGCCCACCGCCGCGAGCAGGATCGACGTGATCGCAAAGAAGCTGGCCATCGTGCCGACCGTGCGCCGCGCCTCCGCCAGGTCGTGGCGACCATAGGCCTGACCGACGAGGATCGTCGCCGCCAGCCCCACGCCAAACACGGCGGAGAGCAGCAGGAACATGATCTGCCCCGCGTTCGCGGTCGCGGTCAGCCCGCGCTCGCCGATCAGCTGCCCGATCCAGATCGCGTTGATCGACTGGTTGAGCGACTGGACCACCGACGTACCGAGCACCGGCAGCGCGAAGACCAGCATCGTCCGCCCGATCGGCCCCTTCGTCAGATCGTGCCGGCCGGAGCGGGGCTTGGAAGCGGGAGCGTCGGCCATTGCGGCTCTACCTAGGGGCGGCGAACGGGTTGGGGAAGCGCCCTTCAGTCGCGCCGGTAGGCGGGGTGCAACGCGATCCCGGTCGAGCCGAACTCCCTACCCGTGCACAGGATCGGCCGGTCGGACCTGACATTCGCGTCGACCGCGATCAGCGCATCCGCTGCCATGAAGGGCGCGGCCGCGTGCAGCCTTCATCGGCTAGTTTTTGCAAGCTTGCGATCACATCTTGGTTCCCGCACATCGCTCCATGAAGGAGCCGCCCCGATGACCGACGATCTCAACCGCTGGCATGCCGCCGCCTGGAAGGAAAGCAAGGGCGCGGACCTCGACTGGCACACGCCCGAAGGCCTGACGATCAAGCCGCTCTACACCGCCGCCGACACCACAAATCTCGATCCCGGCTTGCCCGGCCAGGCCCCCTACACGCGCGGCGTCCGCGCGACGATGTACGCCGGGCGGCCATGGACGATCCGCCAATATGCGGGCTTCTCCACCGCCGAGGCGTCGAACGCCTTTTATCGACGCAACCTCGCCGCCGGACAGCGCGGCCTGTCGGTGGCCTTCGATCTCGCCACGCACCGCGGCTACGACAGCGATCACCCGCGCGTCACCGGCGATGTCGGCAAGGCGGGCGTCGCGATCGACAGCGTCGAAGATATGAAGCTGCTGTTCGATGGCATCCCGCTCGATCAGATGTCGGTCAGCATGACCATGAACGGCGCGATCCTGCCGTGCCTCGCCTTCTACATCGTCGCCGCCGAGGAGCAGGGCGTCGCCCAGGCCGCATTGGACGGCACCGTCCAGAACGACATCCTCAAGGAGTTCATGGTCCGCAACACCTATATCTACCCACCCGAACCCTCGATCCGCATCGTCGCGGACATTATCGAATACACGTCCGCGCACATGCCCAAGTTTAATTCGATCTCGATCAGCGGCTACCACATGCAGGAAGCGGGCGCGACCGCCGTGCAGGAACTGGCCTTCACCTTGGCCGACGGCCGCGAATACGCGAAGACCGCGATGGCGCGCGGCCTAAGCCTCGACAGCTTCGCCCCGCGCCTGAGCTTCTTCTTCGCCATCGGCATGAACTTCTTCATGGAGATCGCCAAACTCCGCGCCGCGCGCACATTGTGGTCCGAGATTATGGGGGAACTCGGCGCCAAAGACCCGCGCTCGCTCATGCTCCGCACGCACTGCCAGACCAGCGGCGTCAGCCTCACCGAGCGCGACCCGTACAACAATGTCGTGCGCACCGCGTACGAGGCGCTCGCCGCCGTGCTCGGCGGCACGCAGTCGCTCCACACCAACGCGCTCGACGAAGCCATCGCGCTCCCCACCGACTTCTCCGCCCGCATCGCGCGCAACACGCAGCTCCTCCTCCAGCACGAGACCGGCGTCACCCACGTCGTCGATCCCTTGGGCGGCAGCTACTATGTCGAGGCGCTGACCGCGGAACTCGTCGCCGCCGCGCGCGCGCTGATCGCCGAGATGGACGCCGCCGGCGGCATGACCGCCGCGATCCAGGCGGGCATCCCGCAAACCCACATCGAGAACGCCGCCGCCGCCACCCAGGCGCGCATCGACAAGGGCGAGCAGGTCGTCATCGGCGTCAACAAGTTCCCCGCCGTCGACGAGACCCGCGTCGATCATCTCGACATCGACAACGTCGCGGTGCGCGAAGGCCAGATCACCCGCCTCGCCCACTTACGCGCAACCCGCGACGAACTCCGCTGCCGTGCTGCATTGGAAGCTCTGACGAAGGGCGCGCGCACCGATGCCAACCTCCTCGCGCTCACCATCGAAGCCGCTCGCGCGCGCGCCACGCTGGGCGAGATCAGCGCCGCGATCGAGCAGGTCTTCGGACGCCACGCGGTCGCGGCGACCAAGGTCAGCGGCGTCTACGCGGCCACCTTCGGCGCGGACCCGCGCGTGGGCGCGATCCGGGACGGCATCGCCTCGGTCACGCGCCGCATCGGCCACACGCCGCGCGTGCTGATCGCCAAGATGGGCCAGGACGGCCACGATCGCGGTGCCAAGGTCGTGGGCAGCGCCTATGCCGATTTCGGCTTCGCGGTGGTCATGGGCCCGCTGTTCCAGAAGCCCGAGGAAACCGCCGCGCTCGCGATCGCCGAGGGCGTGGACATCGTCGGCGCGTCCAGTCTCGCTGCGGGGCACAAGACGCTGATCCCCGAACTCATCGCCGAACTGCGCCGTCAGGGCGGCGATCGCATCCGCGTCGTCGCGGGCGGCGTCATCCCACCCGCCGATTACCAGCAACTGCGCGACGCGGGCGTGGCGGGCATCTTCGGTCCCGGCACCAACCTCGTCGAGGCGGCGGCCGAACTGTTACGCTTGCTGGGGCACAACATGGCCCCGCTGGACGAGGCGGCCTGATACACCGTCCGATGCGACACTAAGCCCCGACAGCCCGCGCCGTATCGATCGCACGCACAACCCGGCAAGGCTGATATGTGAATATCTCCTAAACAGGAGTGTTCTCATGCGTACCGTTCTTATCCCAATCGCCGCCGCGCTCGGCCTCGCCGCTATCCCCGCCAATGCTGCCGTCTACAAGACCACGCTTTCCAGCCTCAATCAGGTTCCCCCACAGGAGTCCAACGCGACCGGTTCCGCAACCGTGAGCGTGACGGGCAATCTGCTCAGCGCCGACGTGCTCTTCGCCAACATCAAGAGCGGCGTCGAGTTCGGTCACATCCACTGCTGCGCTCCAGCGGGACGCAATGCCCCCGTGGCAATTCCGTTCGTCGGCTTCCCGCAGGTGACCACGGGCGAGTACAAGCAGACCTTTAATCTGCTCGACGCAGCCGTGTACGAGGCGGCGTTCCTCACCGCGAATGGCAGCACCGCCTTGGGTGCGCGCGATGCTTTGCTGACGGGCTTGAAGGCGGGGCTGAGCTACGTCAACATTCACGATGCGCCCGCTTATCCTGAGGGTGAAATCCGCGGCCAACTCGCTGCGGTGGCAAACGTCCCCGAACCCGCCGCCATGGCGCTGTTCGGCCTCGGCGGCCTCGCGCTTGTCGTCGCCCGCCGCCGCGCCTGAACCACAAGCTCTGACCGACATGCGACGTCGGACGGCGACACCGCCGTTCGACGTCGCCCTTCCCGACCCGCCCGCGCGGGCCTAAATCGTCCCCGTGCCCCGCTCCAAAGCCGAACACCCCGGCGGCCCCGCCACCCGCTTCAACGAGGACGCCGCCACCTCCACCGTCAAAGGCCAGGGCGCGCCCGACCTCGACGCGGGCGTCGTCGCGATCCGCCAAACCGTGAAGGCGCTCACCGCCCAGCCCGGCGTCTACCGGATGCTCGATAGCGCGGGAGATGTGCTCTATGTCGGCAAGGCGCGCGCGCTGAAATCGCGTGTCACCAACTATACCCAGATCGCCAACCTGCCCAAGCGTCTCCAGCGCATGGTCTCGCAGACACGAGCTATGGAGATCGTCACCACCGGCTCCGAAGCCGAGGCGCTGCTGATGGAAGCGCAACTGATCAAGCGCTTCCGCCCGCCCTACAACGTCCTCCTGCGCGACGACAAAAGCTTTCCCTTTATCTTCCTCAAGGAAGATCACGCCTTTCCCCGCGTCAGCAAACACCGTGGCGCGCGCACCGGCAAGGGCATCTACTACGGCCCGTTCGCCTCGGCGGGCGCGGTCACTACCACAATCAACGCGCTCCAGAAGGTCTTCCTACTACGCTCGTGCAGCGATCACTTCTTTGCCAACCGCTCGCGCCCCTGCCTTCTCCACCAGATCAAGCGGTGCTCAGCGCCCTGTGTCGGCCGCATCGAGCGACCCGCGTATGACGATCTCGTCGACGACGCCAAAGCCTTCCTCAGCGGCAAGTCGAACGCCGTCCATACCAAGCTCCAGGCCTCGATGACCGCCGCCGCCACCGCCATGGACTTCGAGACCGCCGCGATCGTCCGCGACCGGCTGCGCGCACTCACCCTCGTCCAGGGGGGTCAATCGCTGGCGGCGGTGGGCACCGGCGACGCCGACGTCATTGCCATCGCCAGCGCGGGAGGCTGCGTCTGCATCCAGCTGTTCTTCATTCGCGGCGGCCAGAACTGGGGCCACCGCGCCTTCTTCCCCAGCCACACCGAGGACCTCTCCGAGGAAGAAGTCCTACTCGCCTTCCTCGCCCAGTTATACGCCGACCTGCCCCCGCCACGCGAACTCCTGCTCGACCGGATGCCCGCCGAGGCCGACCTCCTCGCCGAAGCTCTCTCCGAACGCGCGGGTCGCAAGATCAGCGTCCGCCACGGCCGGCGCGGTTCGGGCCGACGCCTCGTCGCGCAGGCCAAGCGCAATGCCGAGGAAGCCCTTGCCCGCCGCATGGCCGAATCGTCCACCCACGCCGCGCTTCTCAGAGAACTCGCCGAAACTTTCGACCTTCCCGGACCGCCGCGCCGCATCGAGGTCTACGACAACAGCCACATCCAGGGCGCGCACGCGCTTGGCGCGATGATCGTCGCCGGACCTGAAGGTTTCCGCAAGAACCAGTACCGCAAATTCAACATGGAGAAAGACCTCGCGGCGGGCGGCGACGATTTCGCAATGATGAAGGCCATGCTCGCGCGCCGTTTCGCCAGGCTCGAACGCGAGGACCCCGATCGCACCGACTGGCCCGACCTGCTGCTGATCGATGGCGGCAAGGGCCAGGTATCCGCCGCGCACGAAATCCTGAAGGAATCCGGGGCGCACGATATTCCCATCGTCGGCGTCGCCAAAGGGCCGGACCGCAACGCGGGCAAGGAGGTTTTCCACCTGCCCGATGGTCGCGAGATCAGCCTGCCGATGAACGCTCCCCTCCTCTTCCACCTTCAGCGCCTGCGCGACGAGGCGCATCGCTTTGTGATCGGCGGTCACCGCGCGAAACGCTCGAAGGCGATCGGCGCGTCGCCGCTGGACGAGGTGCTCGGCATCGGCCCTGCCCGCAAACGCGCGCTGCTGTTGCAATTCGGCACCGGCCGAGCGGTCCGGGGTGCGTCGTTAGAGGATCTCGAGCGCGCGCCAGGCGTCTCGAAGGCGGTCGCGCGCGCGGTGTACGATCACTTCCACCCGGGGGGATAGGCGGTGGCGATCGGCCCGCCAGCCTCGTACCGGAACGTCGAGAAAGAAGGAGTCGCGTGTTGCCGACAGCCCGAACGCGCCTTGCGTACCCGGCACAAGGCCGAGATGAGGATCGAGCACGTGACAATCCGGCAACAATCCGTTGCCGCCCAACAACTCACCCCGTTTCCGATTCACTTCGGCGCGAGCACGCTTGACCACGCGCCCAAAGTTGCGCGACGCTTGTTGGCGGACTAGGGTCTAAAGGTAACCAGGTGGGAACATCGGCGAGAGTCCTGATCGTCTTGCTACTCACGGCGCTAGCGCCCAGTCTTGCACGCGCGCAAGGCCTCTGGGAGCAACCCCGTTATGCCGCGATCCTGATGGACGCCAACAGCGGTGAAGTCCTGTACGAACGTCGCGCGGACATGACCCGCTTTCCTGCCTCGATCACCAAGGTTATGACGCTGTATCTGGCGTTCGATGCGCTCGCCAACGGCCAGTGCCGCCTCGATGACCAGATCGTTATTACCCGCCACGCCGCCACACAGCCCCCCTCCAAGCTCGGCCTGCGTGTCGGCGAGACGATCAGCGTCGAAGAGGCGATGCGCGTCATCGCGGTCAAGTCCGCGAACGACATCGCGGTCGCCCTGGCAGAACATCTCGCTGGCAACGAACCCGCCTTCGTCGCGCGCATGAACGCCAAGGCGGCGTCGCTCGGAATGCACGGCACGCATTTCATGAACGCGAACGGCCTGCCCAACGCACTCCATTACACCACCGCGCGCGATCTCGCGACATTGTCCTCGGCGCTGCTCAAAAATCACGCTAATCGCTACGCTTATTTCGGGACGCCCGATTACACCCGAGCCGGGCGGATCACCCTCAACCATAATCATCTGCTCGGCCAGGTGCCGGGCGTCGATGGCATCAAGACCGGTTACACTGCTACCTCGGGCTACACGCTGGCGGCGAGCGCGATCCGGGGCGGCCGTCGCCTGATCGCGATCGTGCTCGGCTCGCCCACAGGCCACGCGCGCGATGCGAACGTCGCGCAGCTCCTCGATGCAGGCTTCACCGTAGTACAAAACCGCGCGCTGGGTCTACGCGCCTCGGTCGCCGGAATGCTTGGCGAGCCGGACGCGGCCGCGTCGATGATGGCGGGCCGTGCCGACCCGATCGGCAGCCTGATCGTCGCGAACTGGAGTAAATCCGCCCCCGCGCCCTTTCCGGTCCTGGCCCCCCAGGTCAAGCGCGCCGCGCTCCTTGTAAACTAACCCGGTCACCCCGGCCTCGTGCGGACCCCCGAGAAAAAGCACTTACCCCGCCGTTCATCTGCGTACCGTCTGGGATGCCGGCCCGATGCCGGGATGATCATCACGGCACCCGATCCACTTGATCGTCGAGAAACGATCCCATCCTGCCTTGGTGCGCGCGACACCACGGCGAGCCAGTGCCAAGCCGCCTGCCGTCACCCATGATACCCGCCGCCCCTGATCGGAGCGGCGGGCCGGGGTTCGAGCCAGTCTAGTCGCGCCGACGACGCGGCCGTTCCGCCGTATCGCTGTCGGCCCGCGCGGGGGCACGCAGGAAGTCCGGAGTCGCAAAGGGATCGGCTTCGTCCGAGCGCGTGTCGCGTACAGGCCGATCATCGTCACGACGAGGACGATCGTCGGAGCGGGGACGATCCTCGCGGGGCCGGTCGTCACGGGGCCGGTCGTCACGGGGCCGGTCGTCCGAACGCGCCTCGCGCGGACGGTCGCCCGCATCGCGGCGGGGGCCGCTGCGGTCGCCGTCGCGGCGCGGGCCGCTCCGATCGCCACCGCCGCCGCCGCCAGCACCATCGCGACGCGGACCACGATCGCGGTCGCCGCCGCGGTCCGAACGGGGCGGCCGTTCGTCGCCACCTTCCCGCGGAGGTCGCGTATCGGGCAGTTCCTCGCCGGTCTCCTGATCGACCAGCCGCATCGACAGCCGCACCTTACCGCGATCGTCGACCCCCAGCACCTTGACCTTGACGGCCTGGCCCTCGGTCAGCACTTCGCTCACCTTGGCCACCCGTTCGTTCTTGATCTCGGAGATGTGGACCAGACCGTCCTTCGATCCGAGGAAATTGATGAACACGCCGAAGTCGACCATCGAGACGACCTTGCCCGGATAGACCTTGCCCACCTCGGGCTCGGCAACGATGCCGATGATCCAATTGCGCGCGGCCTCGATCTTGCTCACGTCCGAAGACGAAATCTTGACCGTGCCATCGTCCTCGATATCCACCTTGGCGCCAGTTTCCTCGACGATCTGGCGGATCACCTTGCCGCCCGTGCCGATGATCTCGCGAATTTTCTCCTTGGGGACGCTCATCGTCTCGATGCGCGGCGCGTGCGCGGACATCTCGCCGCGAACCTCGCCCATCGCCTTGGCCATTTCGCCCAGAATATGCGCGAGGCCCTCGCCGGCCTGCGCCAGCGCGACGCGCATGATCTCCTCGGTGATGCCCGCGATCTTGATGTCCATCTGCAGGCTCGTGATGCCCTCCGACGTGCCCGCGACCTTGAAGTCCATGTCGCCCAGATGATCCTCGTCACCCAGGATATCCGACAGGACCGCGAAGTCCTTGCCCTCCAGGATCAGGCCCATCGCGATGCCGCTGACCGACCGCTTCAAAGGCACGCCCGCGTCGAGCAACGCCAGCACGCCGCCGCACACGCTCGCCATCGACGACGAGCCGTTCGACTCGGTGATATCCGAGATGACGCGGATCGTGTAGGGGAACTCGGCCTTGCTCGGCAGCACAGGGTGCAGCGCGCGCCAGGCGAGCTTGCCGTGGCCGATCTCGCGGCGGCCCGGCGCGCCGAAGCGGCCCACTTCGCCGACCGAGTAGGGCGGGAAGTTGTAATGCAGCAGGAAATTCTCCTTGCGCATCCCGTAGATCGAATCGATCATCTGCTCGCTCTCGGCGGTGCCCAGCGTTACCGACACCAGCGCCTGCGTTTCGCCGCGCGTGAACAGCGCCGAACCGTGCGTGCGCGGCAACACCGCCACCTCGCCGACGATCTGGCGCACATCGCTCAAGCCGCGCCCGTCGATGCGCCGCTTGTCCTTGAGGATCGCGCCGCGCACGATCGCGGCCTCCAGCTTCTTGAAGAGCTTGCCCGCCTTCATCTGATCCTGGCCGCTGGCGTCGGCGTAGTGCGCCTTCATCTTGACCTTGGCGGCCTCCAGCGCCTCGCGCCGCTCGCCCTTGCCCAGCATTTTGTAGGCGGCGTCGATATCGCTGCCGACCATGCCGCGAATTTCGTTCAGCTTGGCACTATCGTCCGCCTGCTTCAGCTCCCACGGCTCCTTCGCCGCCTGTTCGGCGAGCTTGATGATCGCGTCGATCACCGGCTTGGCGTGTGCCTGGACGTGCATCACCGCGCCGAGCATGATCTCTTCCGAAAGCTCCTGCGCTTCGGATTCGACCATCAGGATCGCGTCCTGCGTGCCGGCCGCGACCAGATCGAGCTTCGATTGCGCGATCTGCGCGCGGCTCGGGTTGAGGACATATTGCCCGTCGATATAGCCGACGCGCCCCGCGCCGATCGGGCCCATGAAGGGCACGCCGGATAGGGTGAGCGCGGCCGACGCGGCGATCATCGCCACGACATCGGGATCGTTCTCGCCGTCGTAGGAGAGGACCTGGCAGATGACGTTGATCTCGTTGTAGAACCCGTCGGGGAACAGCGGGCGAATCGGGCGGTCGATCAGGCGCGAGGTCAGCGTCTCGTGATCGGTCGGTTTCGCCTCGCGCTTGAAGAAGCCACCCGGGATTAGCCCGGCGGCGGAGAATTTCTCGACATAGTGGACGGTCAAGGGAAAGAAGTCCTGCCCCTCCTTGACTTGCTTGGCGGCGGTAACCGCGCACAGCACCACGGTTTCGCCGTAGGTGGCGAGCACGGCCGCATCCGCCTGCCGCGCGATGCGCCCGGTTTCGAGCGTCAGCGTGCGACCGCCCCATTCGACCGAAACGGTCTTGGTATCGAACATAGTCTAGTAGTCCTTTCGTCCCCCGCGGCCGGATTGCGGCGAGGCCTTTGGTGTGGATCGCTTCAGGCGGGCGCGATCCTTGGCCCGGTTCAGGCACCCGCCCGGGGCGGGGTGTGAATTTGGTTCAACGTTCCTTGCGTTGCGCGAAAAGGACCAGCGCGCAAAGGCGCGACGGTCTTTGGCCAAGGCGGTGTCGAAATCGTCCATAGCCTTCTCGGCTATCGCGATCGCGGTCGCCACTTCGGACTTATCGAATCGTTGCAGCGGATCATAGTCGGCAAGGTTGCGCTGTCCTTGCAGGATCACGAACACGTCGGCGAAATCCTCGATCGGTTTGAGAAAAAGCCGCACGATGGCCTTTTGCGCGCACGCACTACGCGCCGCGCCATGGGCGAGTGCGCGATAGGTTTGCCGCCACGCAGCGTCGCTGCGCGCGGAACCCGCACCGCCGATCAACAAGTCGGCGCACGTTCGGGCGAGATGGTGGAAAATCGCATAATAGGCCGAACTCGTCGCGCGCCGGAGCGCAACCTGTGGCGGCCTGCCTGTCGGGACATCGATCGTCGCGCGCGCCAATGCGATCAGATCACGCGATCGCAGCGTCGCGCTCCCTGGCATCCTCGGGCGAGAGAAAGCGAAACATCGGGAAGCGATCGGCTCCCTGCGTCGGCTCCAGCTTGTGCCGTGTGTGGCGGACGAGGCCGGTCAGCTTGCCGATGTCTACACCTCGCAGATCGGCGACGACGATGACATCGTAGATCGGATTGCCGTCAAAATCCTCGCCCTCGCGCACGCGCACCTCGTGGACGTCGGCCTTGGCGAGCTGCTCGCGCACGGTCGATTCGATGATGGCGGCGTGATCGGTCATCGGCGGCGCTCCCGTGTGTGCGGAGGTATTAACCGCACCGGCCGGGGGCAAGCGTGCGACCGCCCCATTCGAACGAAACGGTCTTGGTATCGAACATAGTATGGTAGTCCTTTCGTCCCCCGCGGCCGGATTGCGGCGGGGCCTTTGGTGTGGATCACTTCAGGCGGGCGCGATGCTTTGACCGGTTTGTTCGCCAGCCCAAATGAACACGGCATTCCAAAAAAGCAGCGTAGCTCTACAAAACGTTTGACACGTTCTAGCTTACCTTCTAATTCGTTCGTCAACGGTTTGCCAGTTAGGGCATACTGTTGTCGTTTGGAGGTTTCAGTGAATAACCGTCTGAAAGCTATGGGTGAGATGAAAGCGTGGAAGCTGCTTGTAGGTGCCGCGATCGCAGGAGCCACGCGGAACGGCCTCGAGTTGAAGCGTCGGCCCGGACGGGGGCTGAGCAATGTGTATGAGACCACAAAGAATGGCTCGACCCACGCGGTGTCAATTCGCACGACCCGAGATCGCTGGATGGCGTTCCCGCCAATGAATAATGGAACACGATATAAAACGCTGGACGACGTCGATCAGGTGCTGGTCGCTGCCGTCGATGATCAGCATAATCCACAAAACGTAGACATTTACTTATTTCCTGCAAACGAGGTGCGTCGTCGTTTCGATGTGGCTTATGCCGCACGAATTGCGAATGGGAACACAGTTCGCAATGATTACGGTATGTGGGTGAAACTCGACCCAGCCGACTCAGACTCGGTCGGTCAGATTGGCGCGGGAATTGCCGTTGATTACCCGAGGATCGCACGGTTCACCATCGACGAGTTGGAGTTTGGCACCGCGCCCGAAGCTACCAAGCTGCTCGATGAAGACAATGCAATCCCAGAGTCTGAAGAGATCGACAGGATGGTAGACTTCTCCAATGTTGCTGACGTCCTCAGCTTTGCCCGCGCGCGAATTGCCGAGCTGACGGGTATTGCCGCCGACACCATCAGGTTAGAGCTTCGGATGGCCGCTTGAGGTTGCAGGAAAACTACTTCCGCAGCCCCAGCTTAGCGATCAGCGCGGAGTAGCGCTCCTCCTCGGTGCGTTTGAGGTAGGCCAGCAGCGAGCGCCGCTTGTTGACCATCATCAGCAGCCCACGCCGCGAGTGGTTGTCCTTCTTGTGCGTCTTGAAGTGGTCGGTCAGGTTCTGGATGCGCGTCGTCAGGATCGCCACCTGCACCTCGGGCGAGCCGGTGTCGCCCTCGCTGCGGGCGTGCTCGCCAATGACTTCGGTCTTCTGTTCAACGGTGATCGACATCGTACATCTCCTCGGGTTTACAGGTTGAACCCCCGCTCGACCCGCACCTCGTCTGAGGATACCGCCACCAACGCCACGGGCACCTCGCCCAGCATCGCCAGATGGAGGCCGGACCGGCCAGGGCGCCCGGCCAGCCGCCGCCCCTGCCGGAGCAATGCCGCCTCGTCCGGGTCCACCGCGAAAGCCGGGATGTCGTCCAGCCCCGCGGTGATCGGCAGAACTGCATCCGCCAAGGTCTGCGTGTCGCACATCCCCTGTAAAGTGTCCAGCGTCCACGCCCGCTCCTCCCCGAACGGCCCCGCGCGCGTCCGGCGCAGCAGCGTCACATGGCCCACCGTCCCCAGCGCCACCGCGATATCGCGCGCGAGGCTGCGGACGTAGGTGCCCTTCGAGCAGACCACCTCCAGCGTGACCGCGTCGAGCAAACGGCCCTCCCTCACCCTCGCTCCGCTGCGCTGCGCCTGTCCCTCTCCCGCGTCACGCGGGAGAGGGACAGGCGCGCCAGCGCCAGGATAAAGGAGGGCACCAAGCTCGAACACCGTCACCCCCCGCTCCGCCAGCACGAAATCCTCCCCCGCCCGCGCCCGCGCATAGGCCCGCTCGCCGTCCACCTTCAAAGCCGAGTACGCGGGCGGCCGCTGTGCGATCGCCCCCGTGAACCGCCCCAGCACCGCCTCCACCGCCGTGAGCGAAGGCCGCACCGGCGAAACCGCCACCACGGCCCCTTCCGCGTCATCGGTCGCGGTCGCCGTCCCAAAGCTCACCTCGAACCGGTACGCCTTTACCGCGTCCAGCAGCCGCCCGCTCAGCTTGGTCGCCTCCCCCAGCGCGATCGGCAGCACGCCCGTCGCCAGCGGATCGAGCGTCCCCCCATGCCCCACCTTCACCTTGCCCCACCCCACGCGCCGCGCCAGCGCCTTCACCCGCCCGACCACGCCCGCCGAGGTGATCCCTAACGGCTTATCGACCACGATCCAGCCATGCACGCCCGTCATACGTCCCCGCCTCGCGCAATCGGCACCGCAACGCTTGCCGCTGCACCGCACCATCGCCTACGGGCGCTTCAGCCCATGCACAATGTCCCGCCCCTCAGCCTCCATATTCCCGAACCCGTCGCGAGGCCCGGCGAGGCGCCCGATTTCAGCGCGGTCCACATTCCCGCCGCAGGCAGTCTCGCCCGCCCGGACATCGGCGTGGACGCGTCCACGATCCGCGACCATGTCTACAGCCTGATCCGCGTGCTCGACGAGGACGGCCACGCGGTCGGCCCATGGAACCCGAACCTTGGGCCGGACACCCTCACTCGCGCGCTGACCGCGATGATCACCACGCGGCTATACGATGACCGCATGTATAAGATGCAGCGCCAGGGCAAGACGAGCTTCTACATCAAATCACTTGGCGAAGAAGCCGTCGCCGTCGGCGCGGCACTCGCGCTTAATTCTGACGACATGGCGTTCACGGCCTATCGTCAACAGGGCCTGCTTATCACGCGCGGTTATCCACTCGTACTGATGATGAACCAGATTTACAGCAATTCGGGCGATCCAATGAAGGGTCGGCAATTGCCGGTCATGTATTCGGCCAAGGCGCACGGCTTCTTCAGCGTCTCGGGCAATCTCGCGACACAAGTGCCCCAGGCGGTTGGCTGGGCGATGGCATCGGCGTACAAGGGCGACACGCGGATTGCTGCCACCTGGCTTGGCGATGGATCGACCGCGGAGGGTGATTTCCATTCGGCCTGCACCTTCGCCAATGTCTACCGCGCACCCGTCATCATTAACATCGTCAACAATCAGTGGGCCATCAGCAGCTTCTCCGGCATCGCGGGCGGTGCCAACACTACCTTCGCCGCCCGCGCGCTCGCCTACGGCATTCCCGGCCTGCGCGTGGACGGCAATGATCTCCTCGCAGTCCACGCCGCCACCCAGTGGGCGGCCGAACGCGCGCGCGCCAATCTCGGCCCGACGATCATCGAGCATTATACTTACCGCACCGAGGGTCACTCCACTTCGGACGATCCCAACCGCTACCGTCCCGCCGACGAGGGGAAATCTTGGCCGCTGGGTGACCCCGTTGAGCGATTGAAGGCGCACATGATCGCGATCGGCATCTGGGACGAGGCGCGCCACGCCGAGCTGACGCTGCAAGTGACGCAGACGATCCGCGAGGCCGCGCGCGAGTCCGAGGCGCTCGGCACGCTAGGCTCCGGTCCCGGCCCCGATCCCGAGACGATGTTCGACGACATCTTCCGCGAAATGCCGCAGCACATCGCCGAACAGAAACGCTGGGCGGGGTTCTAGCCATGTCCGCGATGAACATGATCCAGGCGATCAACAACGCGCTCGACACAATGATGGCGCGCGATCCAGACGTGGTCGTCTTCGGCCAGGATGTTGGCTATTTCGGCGGGGTTTTCCGCGCGACCGAGGGGTTGCAGGCCAAGTACGGCAAGACCCGCTGCTTCGACGCCCCGATCGCCGAGGGCGGCATCATCGCCGCCGCGATCGGCATGGGCGCGTACGGCCTCAGGCCCGTGCCCGAAATCCAGTTCGCGGACTATATCTACCCCGGCCTCGACCAGCTCGTCAGCGAGGCCGCGCGGCTCCGATACCGCAGCGCCGGGGATTTCACCGCGCCGATCACGGTCCGCTCGCCGGTCGGCGGCGGGATTTTCGGCGGCCAGACGCACAGCCAGTCGCCCGAGGCGATCTTCACCCACATCGTCGGCCTCAAGACGGTGATCCCGTCCAATCCTTACGACGCCAAGGGCCTGCTGATCAGCGCGATCGAGGATAACGACCCCGTCATCTTCTTCGAGCCCAAGCGCATCTACAACGGCCCGTTCGACGGCCACCACGATCGTCCCGTTCAGCCCTGGGCCAAGCATCCGATGGCCGAAGTGCCCGAGGGGCACTACACCGTACCCTTGGGCAAGGCCGCGATCGTGCGCGAGGGCCAGGATGTGACGATGCTCGCCTACGGCACGATGGTCCATGTCGCGCTCGCGTCGGCGCACGATGCGGGAGTGGACGCCGAGGTGATCGATCTCAGAACATTGTTGCCGCTCGATACCGACACGATTACCGAGTCGGTCAAGAAAACCGGCCGCTGCGTCATCGTCCACGAGGCGACGCGCACCAGCGGTTTCGGCGCGGAACTGATGGCGCAGGTGCAGGAACGCTGCTTTCACCATCTCGAAGCGCCCATCATCCGCGTCACGGGCTGGGACACCCCCTACCCGCACGCGTTCGAGTGGAACTACTTCCCCGGACCCACCCGCATCGTCGCCGCCTTGAAGACGGTCATGGAGGACTAATGGCCCGCTTCGTCTTCAAACTGCCCGACATCGGCGAGGGCACCGCCGAAGCCGAGATCGCCGCCTGGCGCGTGAAGGTCGGCGACGTGATCGAGGAGGACGCTCCGCTCGTCGACATGATGACCGACAAGGCAACGGTCGAGCTGACCTCGCCCGTGTCGGGCACCGTGCTGGAAGTAGCGGGCGAGGCAGGCGCGATGGTGCCCGTGGGTAGCGCGCTCGTGGTGCTGGAGACCGAGGCGGCCGAAGCCATTGCCGCCACGCCCGAGCCGCAGGCGGATGGTCCGGCGGTTGTGGAGGCGTCAGCCGCCCCCCATCAGGTCGGCCCGGGTGGCGGCAAAGTGGTCGCCGGAAACTCGCCTCCTGCGAAGGCAGAGAGCGAACCGCGCCCCACCCCCACCCTCCCCCAATCGGGAGAGGGGACAACGCCAAAGGCGCAGGACGAGGGATCCGGGACCGCAAAGCAAGCCCACGACGCGCCAGCCTCAGCCCCGCTCGCCGCCCCCGCCGTCCGCGCACGCGCCAAGGCGCTCGGCATCGATCTCGCCACGATTCAGCCCGGCCCCCACGGCCGCATCCGCCACAACGATCTCGATCGAATACTGTCCACCCAAGCACGCAGCCCCACTCTCCCCCCACCAGGGAAAGGGACAGCGGCGAAGCCGCAGGAAGAGGGTTCGACGACCGCAGAGCACGCGCTTGCCGAACGCCACCAAACCGAGACCATCAAAATCATCGGCCTGCGTCGCAAGATCGCCGAAAAGATGCAGGAGGCCAAGCGCCGCATCCCGCATTTCGCCTATGTCGAAGAGGTCGACGTTACCGAGCTCGAGGCGCTCCGCCAGCATCTGAACGCCACCAACAAGGATCGCGGCAAGCTCACGCTCCTCCCCCTTCTAATCCGAGCGCTCACCCGCATCCTGCCCCGCTACCCCCAGATCAACGCGCGTTTCGATGACGATGCGGGTGAGGTCGAACGCTTCGCTGCCGTCCACGCTGGCATCGCCACGCAGACGCCCAACGGCCTGATCGTCCCCGTGCTGCGCCACGCCGAGGGCCGCTCGCTCTGGGACTTGGCCAGCGAGATCGGCCGCCTTTCCAGCGCCGCAAAGGCGGGCAAGGCGGCGGCCAAGGAGCTGAGCGGCTCCACGATCACCATCACCAGCCTCGGCGCGCTTGGCGGCATCGTGACCACGCCCGTCATCAACCACCCCGAAGTCGCCATCATCGGCGTCAACAAGATGATCGAGCGGCCCGTGGTCCTGAACGGTCAGATCGTCATCCGCCGCATGATGAACCTCTCGTCCAGCTTCGATCACCGCGTCGTCGACGGCTACGACGCGGCCGATTTCATCCAGTCGATCAAGGCGATGCTCGAACACCCCGCCACCTTGTTTCTCGACGAGTAGCCATGACGCAGATCACCGATCGTCCCGAGCGCAGCCGCTACGAGCTGCCCATCGAAGGCGGCGGCGTCGCGGTCGCAACCTATGAGCTTTCACCAGGCACCATGACGATTACCCACGTGATCGTCCCCACCCACGCCGGGGGCAAGGGCATCGGCGGCAAACTCGCCGCCCACGCGATCGAGGCGGCACGCGAACGCGGCCTCAAGATCGTACCCGCCTGCCCCTTCATGGCCGCATACTTCAAGCACCACCCCGAACTGACCGACCGGCTGGCCAAGTAACCGTCATCCCGGCCTCGTACCGGACCCCGAGCAGGACGCGGCCGTTACTGCACCCGGGCGCGCACGCGTCTCGGGGTACCGGCACAAGGCCGGGCTGACGGTTGAAGTTAAGCGCCCGCGCTTGCATCCCGGCCCAACCCCGGCGAGAGCTTGCTCCCACACACCGGGGAGCCCCAATGCGTCGCATCACCCTCTGCCTGACCGCCGCCGCCCTCGCCATCGCCGCCCCGCTCGCCCCGGTGCTGGCGCAGCCAGCCCCGACGACCGCCCCCGCCTCCGCCGAGGACGCCCGCTTCGCCGCGCTCACCGATCGCGCGCTTGAAACCTTCCTCGCGCGCAATCCCGTCTTCGCCACCCAGCTCGGCGACCATCGCTTCGACGCGGACCTGCCCGACCTCTCGCCCGAAGGTCGTGCCGCCGATCGCAAGCTCGCCAGCGACACGCTCGCCGCGCTGGCGAAGATAAACCGCGCCAAACTCAGCCGCGAGAACCAGATCGACGCGATCCTCTACGCCGACCAGCTCCGCTACCAGCTGTTCAGCCTCGATCGACTCCAGGACTGGTCGTGGGACGCGGTCCAGTACGCGGGCACTGCGGGCGGAGCGCTTTATGGCCTTTCCAGCCGCGAGTTCGCGCCGTTGCCCGTCCGCCTGCGCGCCGCGACCGGCCGCCTCGAGAAGCTTCCCGCCATGCTCGCGCAGATCAGGTCCGCGCTGAACCCCGCGCGCGTGCCGCCCGTGTTCGCCACCACCGCGTCCGCGCAGAACAAGGGGCTGAACGGCCTCATCGACGGCCTCGTCGCGCAGAAAGCCGCGCTCTCCCCGGCGGAAGCCGCGCGCCTCGCCATCGCCGCCGCGACTGCGAAAACGGCGGTTTCAGACCACCAACACTGGCTCGACGCGACGCTCGCGCCGAACGCCAAGGGTAACGAGCGCCTCGGCCCCGCGCTTTACGATCAGAAACTGGCGCTCGCGCTCAACTCGCCGCTGTCGCGCCAGGAGATCCGCACGCGCGCCACCGCCAAGATCGCCTCCATCCGCGCCCGGATGTACGCGATCAGCCGAACACTGCTGGCAGGCCGCGCGGGCGCTCCCGCCACGCCACCTAGCCCCACCCCCGATCAGCAGCAAACCGCGATCGAAGCCGCCTTCGCGATCGTCAACGCGGACGCGGTCGCCCCCGATCAGGTCATCCCCTACGCCAAGCAGACGCTCACCGACGCGATCGCCTTCGTGAAAGCGCACGATCTTGTGAGTTTCCCCGCCTCGGCCACCTTCAACGTGATCGAGATGCCCGAATACGCGCGCGGCTTTGCCGTGGCTTACGCGGATATGCCCGGCGCACTCGAAACTGATCAGCGCGGCTTCTACGCGGTGATGCCGATCCCTGTCGACTGGACCTCTGAACAAACCAAATCCTTCCTGCGCGAATATAACAAATGGGCGATCAACGAGCTGACGATCCACGAGGCGATGCCCGGCCACCTGCTCCAGCTCGCCAAAGGCAACCAATACCGCTCGCGCCTGCGCGGCGTGTTCCAGTCTAATCCGATGATCGAGGGTTGGGCGGTCTACGGCGAGGGCGTGATGGCGGACGCGGGCTATCTTCACGGCGATCCGCGATATCTGCTCGCCCATCTCAAGCTCGATCTGCGCGGTGCGCTCAACTCGGTGCTCGACATCGACTTCCATACCGGCGGCCTCAAGCGCGAGGCCGCGATGAGGATGATGACCAAGACCGCTTTCCAGGAGGAGCGCGAAGCGGCGGGCAAGTGGACGCGCATGCAGCTCAGCTCGGCGCAACTCCCCGTCTATTTCGTCGGCTATTCCGAGTGGATCGATCTACGCGCGGCCGCACAAAAGCGTCCCGGCTTCAACCTCAAGCAATTTCACGATAATGCGCTGGCCCATGGCTCTCCCCCGGTCAGGTTTATCCGCGAACTGCTGTTCGACGAACCGATCCGCTAACCCGCCGCGAGGGAACGTTCCGCCCCCCACCGTATTGAACCGAACAGTGGTCACCCCAAATCCGTCACGCCTCACATCCAGGTAAGTCCGCATGCGCTGGTCGGTCGTCGTTCCCTATTTCAACGAGGCGGCCGAGATCGCCGTGATGCTGCACTCGATCAGCCTACAAACCCATCGCGATTTCCACCTCATCCTTGTCGACAACGGCTCCACCGACGACAGCGAGACCGTCTGCCGCCTCACCATGTCCGCCTACCCCGATCTCAATATCACCTATCTGCGCGAGCCTCGCCCCGGCCAGGTTTACGCACTGCGGCGCGGCTTGACCTCGGTCACCACCGAATTCGTCGCGGTATGCGACGCGGACACCTACTATCCCGGCACCTACCTCGAACGCGCGGCCCAGGTGTACGACCGTGAAGGCCCGGGTTGCGTTGCTGCGATGGGATATCTTCGCCACGCCCGCGACCACGGCAGCTTCGCGGACAAGTTCAACACCTGGCACTGGCTCACCGCCGCCAAGGTCTGGCCGCAACAGAACCATACCAGCGGCGCAGGCCACACATTCCGCACGCAGGCGCTCCGCGATGCGGGCGGTTATGATCCCGCGATCTGGCCCTATGTGCTCAAGGACCATGAACTCATGAGCCGTGTTCTGCGGCTTGGCCACCAGGCCTATGATCCCGGGCTGTGGTGCATCTCGTCCGACAGGCGAACCGATCGCACCTCGGTCCGCTGGACTCTGGGCGAACGGCTTCTGTATCATTTCGCCCCGATCCGCGACAAACGCCCGTTCTTCCAGAAATTCCTCAAGCGCCGTTTCGAAGCGCGTGGGCAACTTGATACGATCTTGCGTCAGCGCGCCTGGGAAGTCGCCGCGCAGATCGCCTAGCGTCAACGGCGCGCCCTCGTTAAGCCGCTTTTCGTCCGCAAGGCGCGGACAGATCATCGATCCGACACACGAGGCATTTCCGGTTGGCGTCATTTTTCGCGCGAGGCCTCGCCACCGCGAGCCGCATCGGCCGCAATCCCGTGGTCGCGCCGGTGCTCAGGCTGGTTCCACCCGCGCTCGGCCTACTCATGGTCGCGCTTCTCGTCATCCAGGTTCGTCACATTGGCTGGGCGACGATCGCGCGTGTGTGGCCGTCCTCGCCCTGGTTCTACGCGCTGTTCGCCGCCTCCTACATCGGCCCCATCCTGACCGAGATCGTCATCTACCGGCGTCTCTGGAACGTGGGTCTCAGCAGCGCGCCGTTCTTCCTGCGCAAGCGCGTCATGAACGAGGCGTTGTTCGGCTACTCGGGCGAGGCTTACGCGGTCTGGTGGGCCAAAACCCACGCGCGCGGCCCCTATAAACCGCTGGAAGTGGTGAAGGACGTCAACATCCTGTCGGGCATCGTCAGCAATCTGGGCACGTTGGCCCTGTGCGCCGCCACCTTGCTGTTCGCCGACGGCGTCAAGCTCGCGAGCGCCGCATCGGCGGCGCGCGGCCCCGCAATCCTGGGTGCGATGGCGTTTCTCGTCATCGTGACCGCCTTTCTCATGTTTCGCCCCAAGCTGTTCAGCCTGCCGCCAGCAACGCGCCGCTTTATCGCTGCGCTGCACACACTGCGCCTGGTGACCGGCGTGATGATGATGATGGCGCTGTGGAGCGTCGCACTGCCCGGCCACGGCCTCGCGCTCTGGCTCACGCTCGCGGCATGGCGGAATTTCATCGCGCGGCTGCCCTTCGTCCCACAAAAGGATCTTCTCTTCGTGAACCTCGCCATACTGGCCTTGGGCAGTGCGGGCCGTAACGTCGCGGCGATCCTCGCGCTCGTCAGCGCGATGACGCTCACGGCGCATTTGATGACGGCGATGATCGGTGCGATTCCGGGCGTCACTCCCGCGCGCCGGGCAGCGGTATGACGCGCGCTGTCGTCGCGCTCGCAGCCGCGCTTCTCGCACATCCTGCGGCGGCCCAGCCGCAAGGGGTGGAAGGGGAGCCTGCGCTTTGCCGCGCCCAGGCCCACGCCTCTGCCCTCCTCCTCACCATCGTCGGCCTGCGCGACCGCGCAGGGAACCTGCGCGTTGAACTCTATCCCGATCACGACCCCGTATTCCTGAGCGATTCAAACAAGCTCATCGAAACCGGCCAGACCTTCCGCCGCATCACCTTCCCGGTCCCCGCCGGTCCTGGCCCCACGCTCGCGTGCCTCGGCGTGCCCGCGCCCGGTCGCTACTCGTTGGTGATCATCCACGACCGGGACGGCAAACGAAAGTTCAACGCCATGCACGACGGCATCGGCTTTCCCGGCGATCCCAAGCTCGGCTATTCGCAACCGCCAGCGTCGAAGGCATGGGTCACCGTCGGCCCAGGCGTCAACCGCTTGCGCATCACGCTCCAATATCTGCATGGATTCCTGCAGGTCGGCCCTGTCCATCATCCGGTGGATTTGCCCGAGGAGGATCGTTGAAGCTCGTAGACGTTGCCGAATTCTACACGCTGACCGGTGGGGGCGTGCGCACATACATCGATCAGAAGATGGCGATCGGCGCGAGCCTGGGCCACGATGTCGTCGTGATCGCGCCTGGCGCCGAACACAAGGTCGAACAGCGCCCCGGCGGCCGCGTCATCTGGGTCCCCGCGCAGACCTTGATCGCGGATAAGAACTACCGCCTGTTCTGGAGCTTCAAGCATATCCACGCCATCCTCGATGCCGAAAGACCCGATGTCGTCGAGGCGAGCTCGCCCTGGACGGCAGCGTGGATCGTGGCGGCGTGGCAGGGAGATGCGGCAAAGGCGCACTTCCTCCATAGCGATCCGGTCGCCGCCTACCCCTATCGCTGGTTCGCGGGGCTGCTCAGCGAGGACACGATCGACCGCATCTTCTTCTTTTTCTGGGCGCAGCTGCGTGCGCTCGACAAGCGGTTCGACACGATGGTCGTCTCGGGCACTTGGCTGCAGCAGCGCATGATGAAGTACGGGATGCATCGCCCCGCCGTGGCCCCGCTTGGCGTCGACGTGTCCGCTTTCGATCCCGCACTGCGCAGTTCGGCGCTGCGGCGCGAGATGCTGGCAGCGTGCGGCATTCCCGAAGGCGGAATGCTGTTCATCGGCATGGGCCGCCACCATCCCGAGAAGCGCTGGGCCAGTCTCATGCGCGCAACTGTGCCCGAAGGGCTGACGAGACCGATCGGGCTTTTCTTGATCGGGGACGGCGTCGCGCGCGGGAATGTGGACAAGGCGGCAGCCAAGCACACCCATGTCCATGTCGCGGGCCGCATCAACCAGCGCGACCAGATCGCGCGGATGCTCGCGTCCGCCGATGGCCTGATCCATGGCTCGGGCTCGGAGACGTTCGGGCTCGCGGTCGCGGAGGCGCTGGCGTCGGGCGTTCCGTTGGTCGTTCCCGATACCGGCGGTACCGCGGAAATGGCCCGACCCGCCTTTTCGGAAACCTACCGCTCGGGCGACCGCAAGGGCGCGCGCGCCGCCGTGATCCGCTTCCAGGCGCGCGACCGCGAGGCAATGTCGGTCGCGGCCGCCAAGGCAGGCCACGCGCTCGGCACCGCGCGCGATCACTTCACCAGATTATTCGAAATCTACGGCCAGCTCTCGCGCGACTACAAGGCGGGTCGCCTACGCGCCCGCCCCGAGCGCCTCATAGCGCCCGAGCCGTCGCCCGCGCAGGAAGCGTCTTATCGCCCTGTGTGATTCGCGGGTGAGCGCGGGCACGTCGACATCATGCGGATGCAGCGCGACGCGCACCGTTTCCAGTCCGGCGAGCGCGGTCGTCGCCACGCGCGACCACGCCAGCGAGGACAGGATACGCGAGCGCGACCGGCTCGCGTAACTGACCACGGGTCCCTTCGCGAGAACCGCGCCACTGGCCGGCGACCAGACCTGCATATGGTCTTCGGCGATGGTAAATTCCGCCGCCTGCAACGCCGCGCGCGCACCCTCGCCATACAGCCACGCGGGCGCGACAAAGCCCGTGACCGCGCGGCCGAGAATGTCTTCCAGCAGCTTGCGGCCATCGCGCAGCCGCACGGTCGCGTCCGCCAGGGACAGGCCAAGGAACTCTCCCTCCCCCGCCGTCATGTGTTTCGCCTTCCACGCCGCCGCCCCGCTGTGTGCGGAGCGATCCTGATGGAACCACCCGTGTAGCAGCATTTCCACCCCAGCCTCTGCACGTGCACGCAGCCACGCGTGGAACGCTCGGTTCTCCACGATCGGCGCACGCCCATGAAAGTCGGGCACCACGAGCATCGCGTAGGTGGCCGATCCGCTGGTCGCGGTTTCGATCTGCGCCTCCAATCGTGCGATCCGCTCCGCGTGCGCGGGGGTGACATCGTGGATCGATAGGAGAAGCCGTTTCATCTGCCTGCCAATGTAATCCGAACCGCCCTGCGTTCACACCTCCCTCCCTCTGCTCTTCGCGCCTGTCCTCCCCCTTGGCGGGCAGGAGCACAATCCAGCCCTTCCCCTGCTCTCACCTTCCACGCCGCTCGATCACCTGAACCCTCTGGTCCCGATCTCACCAATTCGCTACCTGCCATTCCATGCTCCACGACCCCATCGTCATCCTCGCCGCCAAGCGCACGCCCATGGGCGGCTTCCAAGGTGATTTCGCCACGCTTACCGCCTCCGATCTTGGCGCGGTCGCCATCCGCGCCGCCGTCGCCGAGGCGAGCCTCGCCCCCGAGCGGATCGAGGGTGGAATCATCGGCAACGTCCTCATGGCGGGCCAGGGCCAAGCCCCCGCGCGCCAGGCGATCCTGAAGGCCGGTTTGCCCGAGGCCACCCACGCCGCCACGGTGAACAAGATGTGCGGCTCGGGAATGCAAGCCGTGATGGACGCGCACGACCGCCTGATCGCGGGTAGCGCCGACATTTTGCTCGCGGGCGGTATGGAGAGCATGACGAACGCGCCCTACCTGCTCGCCAAGGCGCGCGGCGGCTTGCGCATGGGCCACGGGGAAATCAAGGACTCGATGTTTCTCGACGGGCTCGAGGACGCCTATGAGCCCGGCCGCCTGATGGGCAGCTTCGCCGACGAGACCGCGCGCGACTACCAGTTCACGCGGGGCGCCCAGGACGGATACGCGCTCGAAAGCCTCCGCCGCGCCAAGGCGGCGATCGAGAATGGGGCCTTCACGGCCGAGATCGCGCCTGTCGCCGTACCCGGCAAAACGGGCGAGCTGCTCGTCGCCATCGACGAGCAGCCCGGCAAGGCGCGCCCCGAGAAAATCCCTACGCTCAAACCCGCCTTCGCCAAGGACGGGACCGTCACCGCCGCCAACGCCTCCTCCATCAGCGACGGCGCCGCCGCGCTGATCCTCACGCGCGCTGGCCACGCCGAGCAGCACGGCCTGGTGCCACTCGCCCGCATCGTCGGCCACGCGACCCATGCGGCTGCGCCCGCGAAGTTCAGTACCGCGCCGATCGGCGCGATCGGAAAGCTGTTCGCCCGCACCGGCTGGACCCGCGACGATGTCGACCTGTTCGAGATCAACGAGGCGTTCGCCGTCGTCGCGATGGCGGCGATCCGGGACCTCGGCCTCGATCACGCGAAGGTCAATATCCACGGTGGCGCGACCGCGCTTGGCCATCCGATCGGGGCGTCCGGCGCACGAATCCTCGTCACGCTCCTCGCCGCACTCAAGGCCAAGGGCCTCAAGCGCGGGGTCGCGTCGCTGTGCATTGGCGGCGGCGAAGCGACGGCGATGGCGGTGGAGCTGCTCTGACCCGGCCACGCGCCATCCTCGGCGGGCTTGGCCTCACGCTCGCCGCGTGCGCGCTCGCCGCCTATCGTATCGCGCCCGAGACCGAACCTGCGCCGCTCGCGATCACCGCGCGCGCGGTCGCGCTTGATCCGAACGATCCCACGCGCGACCGGGTCGGGAGGCTACGCTATCTCGGCGGGCTCGACCTGCGCGCGACCGACCGACACTTCGGCGGCCTTTCCGGCATGCGCTTTCTGCCCAGTGGACAGCTGCTGGCGATCGGCGATGAAGGCAGCTGGTTCACGTTCGCGCTGCGCGAAGAGGACGAGCAGCTGGTTGGCATTGCCCACGCCTTGCTGGCGCGGATGCCCGATCTGACCGGCCGGCCGCTGCGTGCGCGCGTCGAGGCCGATGCGGAGGCGCTCGAACTCGGGCCAGACGGCGAGCGCGTGGTCGGATTCCAGCGCCACCACCGAATCTGGACCTACGATCCCGACGATGGCCGCCCGCGCCCGCGCGCCTTTCCCGATCCGACTTGGCTCGAGCGGCTTCCATCCGGTGGTGGTATCTCGTCGATAGCGCGCGTCGGCGCGCTGTGGTTGTTCCTCGCCGAGGACCCCGGGACCGGCGCGTGGAACGGCATCCTCCAGGGCGGCGGCGCGCTTAGCACCAGCTATGGCCGGGTGACGTATCGGCCGGCCCCCGGCTTCGCGCCGACCGACGCCGCCGCGCTCGACGCCACCCACGTCCTCTTGCTCGAGCGGCTCTACTCGCGCACGAACGGGGTGGCCGCGCGGATCGTGCGCGTATCCGTCGAAGCGTCGCACCTCGCGCTGGGAAGAGCCGACGCGCTCGCGACGATCGAGTGGCCGCTGAGCGTGGACAATATGAAGGCGATCGCGGTGCGGCGTGTAAAGGGCCGCACATTCATCTACGTCGCGAGCGGCGACAATTTCTCACCGCTTCAGCGAACGCTGCTACTCAAGTTCGAACTAATGGGACAGTGAGCCACGCCAATATTTTCGCCAATCAAGATCGAGCACCGGATCATCCTTGCGAAATGAAAGCTGGATCACCTTCCTGCAACTGGAACGGCGCTGGAGTACCGAACAATTGGGTCTTCGCTTCTGTAGGGACGGCCGATAGATACCGATCGTAGTTAGACTGCGATTGTCGCGATCGGTGCCGCCTTCGCCTTGATCTCGCGCTTCAGACGCCGCGCCTTGAGACTCAAGTCCGCGTCGCTCGTCTTCATAAGCCAGTGATCGAGACCGCCGACATGCTCGACCGAGCGGAGGCCGTTCATGCTTACGCGCATACGTACAGAGCGGCCTAACGCGTCCGAGAGCAGCGAAACGTTCTGCAGGTTGGGCAGAAATGTGCGTTTCGTCTTATTATTCGCGTGGGACACGTTGTTGCCCACCATACGGCCCTTGCCGGTCAGCTCGCAGATGCGCGACATGATCATAAATCCGATAGTATCTGGAAAGCAGCGCGCAATAGGCTTTGCAGGACCGCAAAGTCAACCCCTAGCAGACTAGCCCGCACACGCATAGATATTGCGGCGTGCCAGACCGGATCGATCTCGAAGCGCTATGCGCGGAAAAAGGCCTGCGCATTACCGAGCAGCGCCGCGTGATCGCGCGCGTGCTGTCCGCCGCCGACGATCACCCCGACGTCGAGGAATTGCACCGCCGATCGGCCGCGATCGATCCGGGAATTTCGATCGCAACCGTCTATCGGACGGTGAAGCTGTTCGAGGAGGCGGGCATCTTGGAACGTCGCGAGTTCAAGGGCGGGCGCACGCGCTACGAGCCGGTCACCGAAACGCATCACGATCATCTGATCGATCTGGAATCGGGGCAGGTTCTGGAGTTCGAGGATGCCGAACTCGAAGACCTGCAACGGCGGATCGCCGAGCGCATGGGATTCCGGCTGGTCGACCATCGCATGGAACTCTACGCGGTCCCGCTGGAGCGCGATGCGCGCTGATTGGCGTGCCACGGCGCGCGCTCGCCGGATCGAACGTCGTGCGGCGGGAGTGGCCCGCCGACGCCGCGCGCAGGCGCGATGGGCGGTGGTGAGCCGGGTTATGGAAATCGGCGCGGCTGGTGCGGTGCTCGTACCGGCGCAAGCCGTCGTGCAAAAGGTGGCACCACGCGCTCGGCCACGCGTGCCTAGCCTGTTCCTCAAGCTCGCCTGTTCGTCGCTGGGATTGCAGGTGCGCCTGCAGGGCGCGCCGTTGGTGAAGAAGGGTGGCGTGCTGTTCGTGTCCAACCATCTGGGCTGGGCGGATATTCCTGCGCTCGGCTCCAAACTGCTCGCGAGTTTCGTCGCAAAGGCGGAAATCGATCAGTGGGGGTTGTTCGGCTATCTGACCCGGTTGCAGGGCGCGATCTATGTCAAGCGCGAGGACCGGCTGCACGTCGGCGATCAAGCCGGCGAAATCGCCGCCCGGCTCGCGCGCGGTGGGCGGGTGATCATGTTTCCCGAGGGCACCAATTCCGATGGCACGCGCGTGCTACCGTTCAAATCGTCGCTTTTCGCGGTGGCGCAGAGCATGGACGCGTGCGTGATCCAACCCGTCACACTGGCCTACACACGCGTTAACGGGATGCCGGTCACGCGCAGGCTGCTGCCCAGCCTCGCGTGGGTCGGCGATACCGAGCTGAAGCCGCACATCGCCGAGTTTATGCGCCTGGGCAAGATTCGCGCCGACATCCTGGTGCACGAGCCGGTGCACGCGTCGGATTTCGCGGACAGGAAGGCACTGGCGCGTCACTGCCAGGAGGTGGTTTCGGCGGGCTACACGCGGCTGATGCACGGAGCAGTTGAGGCGGTCGAGGCCGCCTGAATCGGGACGCGGTTACGGAGCGGACGGCTCCACCTCGATCGGCGGCGGTCGACGTGGGCCAATCAGGCGGCGCGCGGAGTCGCGCCCGGGTTTTTCGACCGCGTGATAGGTCAGTGTCGAAAGCGCGAGCGTCAGCGCGATCATCGCCGCGCCCGTGGCCGTGTAGGCGTGCGGGACGTGCCAGCGTCGAGCGACATCGAACGCGCTCTCGCGAAGCAAGTCCGACGTCAGGCGGTGCGTGAGGTAGATCGAATACGAGATCAGTCCGAGCCAGTAAGCGACGGGGCTTCCGAGCAGTCGAACGACCGGCGAGCGCCGGTCCGCAAGCGCGAGCGCGATCACGAGCAGCGCGAAAAAGAACGTCAGCGCGACATCGGCGCGGCCGAAGAGGAGGACTACCATAATCGAGGCGATCGCTTCGGGAACGAACGCGCGTCCGAACAACGACGTCGCTCCGGGCGCGCGAGCGACGCGGAACGCGACGAGACCAAGCGCGAACCCCGCGAAACAGCGCAGCAAGGGGTACGGCGTGTGCGCGCCGAACACGTCGAGCGGGCCGCTTCGTAACGTCGATCCGCCATAGACCTGATTAAGATCGATGCTCGACCGCGACGCGACAAAGGCGAGTACCGCGACCGCGAGCATGGAGGCGAGCACCGTGATCCCCCATCGCCCGCGCACAGTGACGGCCAGCAGCAGCGGGAAGAAGATGTAGGCGGCAAACTCGGTGCTGATCGACCAGGCGGCGTCCACGATGCTCTTTGCCAGACCCCATGTCTGGATCAGCAGCACGTTCGCCGCGATCGTCCCCGCGCTCCACGGCCCGCCCCCCGCCAGCCATGCGACAAAGATCACCGCCGCCGTTACCACGATGTAGAGCGGATAAACGCGCCCGAACCGCTTCCACAGAAACTCGCGGTAGGTGCGCCCCTCGAACCGCGGCGCGAACAGCGGCGCGTAAGTAAGCGCCATTACGAAGCCGCTCAGCACGAAGAAGAGATCGACCGCGATATAGCCATGGTTGACGAACGTCTGCACCGGACCGCGGGTCAAAGGACCTTGCAAGAGATGGTAGGCCATCACGTAACAGGCCGCGACGCCGCGGATGCCGGTCAGCGAGCGGATTTCGACAGGCCTCTCCAAATGCGGTTTCGGAGTGGCGCGGCTGGTCGGCTTCATTGTCGCGCTCCTCGGCTCGGGCGTGTCGAAGCGCCTAAGAATCGCTCATGGCTCGCTGAATAATCGTCATCCGCCGATTTGAGCAACCAGCCTCCTCTCGCGAGGCTTAGCTTTCCGCATCGACCGCTTCGCGCTAACATGCCCGCAGTGACCCCTCCTCGCACCTTCACCGTCCAGACATTCGGCTGCCAGATGAACGTCTACGACAGCGAGCGCATGACCGAAGCGTTGGTGGCGGCGGGCTATGAGCCGGTCGACGGCGCGGCCGATCTGACCGTGCTCAATACGTGTCACATCCGCGAGAAAGCGGCCGAAAAGGTCTACTCGGAGATCGGCCGGTTGCGCAAGAACGGCGCGCGGATGATCGCGGTGGCGGGGTGTGTGGCGCAGGCCGAGGGCGCGCAGATCATGGCGCGCGCGCCCGTGGACATCGTGGTCGGCCCGCAGGCCTACCACCGCCTGCCCGAGCTGGTGGCGCGCGCGGGCGAGCGGCCCGTGGATACGGATATGCCCGTGGTGCCCAAGTTCGACGTGCTTCCTGCTCGCGCGCGGCGGAGCGGGCCTTCGGCGCACCTGACGGTGCAGGAAGGGTGCGACAAGTTCTGCGCGTTCTGCGTGGTGCCCTATACACGCGGGGCAGAGGCGAGCCGTCCGGCCGACGCGGTAGTGGCGGAGGCTAACATGCTGGTGGGCGGCGGCGCACGCGAGATCACGCTGCTCGGGCAGAACGTGAACGCGTACCGGGACGCAGACGGGGTGGGGCTAGCGGCGCTGGTACGGCGCCTGGCGGGTGTGCGCGGGCTCGCGCGCATCCGCTACACGACCAGTCATCCGCGCGACATGGATGACGAACTGATCGCGGCGCACGTCGAGGTGCCGCAGCTGATGCCGTTTCTGCATCTGCCGGTGCAATCGGGATCGGACGCGGTGCTCAAGCGCATGAACCGGCAGCACGGCGCGGCGGACTATTTGCGACTGATCGAGCGGGTGCGCCGGGCGCGCCCCGACATCGCGTTAAGCGGAGACTTCATCGTCGGCTTCCCCGGCGAGACCGATGCGGACTTCGCCGATACGCTCGCGCTGATCGATGCGGCCCAGTACGCGCAGGCGTACAGCTTCAAATACTCGCCCCGCCCCGGCACGCCCGCAGCGCGCGCGGCCGACATGGTGCCCGATGGGGTCGCGACCGAGCGGCTGGCGATTCTGCAGGACCGGCTGTTCGCGCAGCAGCATGATTTCAACCGCGCGTGGGAAGGGCGCACTGTCGAAGTGCTGTTCGATCGGCCAGGCCGCTTGTCGGGCCAATTGATCGGCAAGACGCCGCATCTGCAATCGGTCCACGTCATCGCGCCCGGGCTCGCCATCGGCGATCTGGCGCCCGTACACATCGTTTCCGCCGGTCCCCGCAGCCTCGAAGGACACCTCGCCCCCATGGCCCAAGCCGCTTGAGCCGCAAGCCCCAGAAGCCGCACGGTTCGCCCGGCGGCGACCGCCACGCGCCCGACCGGGTCCGCGCGGAGATGATGTTCGATCGACCCGAGCTGCTGCGTCAGCTGTTCGGCCAGTATGACGAAAACCTGATCGCGCTGGAGAACCGTCTGGGCGTAGCGATTGCCGCGCGCGGCGAGCGGGTCTCGATCGAGGGGCCGGGCAGCGATGTCGCGCGCGCGCGCGACGTGCTCGAGCATATGCACAAGCGGCTCAAAGGCGGCGGCATGGTGGACATGGGCGATCTGGAAGGTGCCATCCATCTGGCGGCCGAACCGCAGCTGGCGGGGCTGACGCTGCCCGATGCACCGTCGCCCATCATGATCCGCACGCGCAAAAAGACGATCCTTCCGCGCAGCCCCACGCAGGTGCGCTACATGGAGGCGCTGGCGAGCGAGGACCTGATCTTCGCGCTGGGCCCGGCGGGCACGGGAAAGACTTATGTTGCGGTGGCGCAGGCGGTACAGCAGCTACTCGCGGGTTCGGTCGAGCGCATCATCCTCTCGCGGCCGGCGGTGGAGGCGGGCGAGAAGCTGGGCTTCCTGCCCGGCGACATGAAGGACAAAGTCGATCCGTATCTGCGGCCCTTGTACGACGCGCTGAACGACATGCTTCCCGCCGAACAGGTCGCCAAGCGCATCGAGGTGGGGGACATCGAGGTCGCGCCGCTCGCGTTCATGCGCGGACGTACGCTGGCGAACGCGTTCATCATCCTGGACGAGGCGCAGAACGCGACGATCCCGCAAACGAAGATGTTCCTGACGCGCTTTGGCATGGGCAGCCGCATGGTGGTATGCGGCGATCCCAGGCAGACCGACCTGCCCGCGCAGACGCCGTCGGGCTTGAACGACGCGGTCGGGCGGCTGGAGGGCGTGAACGGGATCGGAACGGTGCGCTTCGGCTCGGCCGACGTGGTCCGCCATCCGCTGGTGGGGCGGATTGTGCAGGCTTACGAGGGGGAGTGAGCGAGGCTTGGGGCCGCACTGGCGATTGCCGGCGCGCCTTCCTAGCTCCGGCCCATGCAGCCGCTTCGTCATTACATCGCAACGCAGGCCCGCGCGCTGGTCGGCAGCGATGGCAAGGGCCTGCCCCCGCGCGAGGATGAGGGCTTCTTTCCCAAGGGCTCGCCCGGCTGGCTGGTGCACGGCGATTTCACGAGCATGATGATCGGCGGCACGTCCGCGCTGCTGCTGCAGATGTTACACCCGCACGCGCTCGCGGGCGTGTGGGATCATAGCAATTTCCGTGAGGATACCTTGGGGCGTCTACGGCGGACCGCGCAGTTCATCGGGGGGACGACCTATGGCTCGACCGCGCACGCGCGCGCGCGAATCGCGAAAGTTCGGCGCATCCACGATCATGTGCACGGGCGTTTGCCCGATGGGACGCCGTACAGCGCGAACGATCCCGAGACGCTGACCTGGGTCCATATCGCGGGTGCGAGCCAATTTCTGGCGGCGTATCTGCGATATCGTGACGTCGCGCTGCCAGGTACAGCGCAGGACTACTATTACGTGCAGACGGCCGAGATCGCGCGCGAACTGGGTGCGACCGATGTCCCCGAGAGCCGTCGCGAGGTGGCCGCGTACCTGCGGCGGGTGGCCCCCCGGTTGCGGGCGGACGCACGCACGCGCGATGTTGCTGCGGCGATGATAGGGACGTCCGCGCCGGGCTTGGCGGCGGCGGGGATGCGGCGGATCATGCTCGATGCGGCGATCGATTTACTGCCGGCGTGGGCGGCGCGGATGCACGGGCTTGGCGTGCCGCTGGCAATGGTTCCGCTGGTGCGGACGGGCGCAAGGGGAGCGGGAGCGGTGTTGCGGTGGGCGTTGTCGGATGGCGCGCGAGCGGGTTGAATCGGCCTCAGTCCAGCGCCGAACCGTCGGCGTCCGACGTTCCCTGGCCCACGACGTCGCCGAGCGTTGTCGTAACGCCCGCCGCCTCGCCTGCCTCGGGATCATCCTCTTCAGGTGAATCGCGGTTATCGGGCGCGATGGTGTCCGCTGTGTCGCGCAGACCGCCGATCATGCCGGTGGAGGTCATGTCGCTGCCGCTCGGACCCGCGCCGCCGCCGGCGATCATGTCCTCGTTATGAGCGCGAGCGGCGGCGAGGTCCATGTCGCCTACGGGGGGCGTATGGCGCGGACTCACTGGTCCTGCTCGCGCGCGCCGCCGGTGCCGAGTGTGCCGCCGGGCATTCCGGGGCTGTCCTCGATCCCGTCAGTGCGAGGGACGGGTCGATCGGTCTCGGTATCGCGCGGCTCCTCGCGCGGGGGCTGGTCGGTGCTGGCGTCGGGGGTGCGATCGGTCATGGCTGGGTCTCCGCCGTACTGAACGGGTCAGGGGCGGGGAGGTTGCCTGGGGCGGCTTCGTGGGCGGGCAGCCAGTCGGGCCAGAGGACGCGGACGCGCGCACCCTCGAGGGTGAGCGGCGCGTGCGCGTGTTCGAGCCGGAGCCACGCGATGCCGCGCAGGCCCGAGAAGCCGCGCAGTTCGCCGGCTGGCCGATCGTCCGCTACAATCTGACGCACCTCGCCCGGATCGGCGGCGAGTTCCACCGGCAATAGACGGCGGCGCACATTGGCGCGGTAGTGCATCCGCGCGGTGTTCTCCTGGCCAACGTAGCAGCCCTTGGTGAAGCTGACGCCGTTCAGCTCGGCGGCATCGGCCTCGAGCCAGAGCGTCTGATCGATGCCGAGATCGGCGACGCCCTGAGGCACGCCCAACGCGTAACGGTGCGCGTGGTAGGTCGCGACGGTCGCCGCGCCCGCGACGGGGGTGCCGGGCGCGCGCTGGCCGAGCGCGGGCAGGCGCGGATCATGGGGCCAATCGGGGCGGGAACTGTCGCCCCAGGCGGCGAGCACGGCGAGCGGGCTGCGCGCAATCGTCACCGCGCGCTTGAGCCGATACATCGTGAGCCGCCGTGCGAGATCGTCGGCGCGCGTGGCCTCGCAATCGAGCAGGACACCGCCTGCGCCATCGTCGAACAGGATCATGTCGAACAGCGCCTTGCCCTGCGGTCCGAGGAGCGCCGCCCAGAGCGGGCGCATCGGCGCGAGCTGGGCGAGATCGTTGGTCAGCAGCCCCTGCAGGAAGGCGCGCACGTCCGCGCCGGTCAGATATAGAAGCGCACGGTCGTCCAGGGTGGCGATGGGCATGGAGTGAACCTAGGCACGGGCGGGCGCGCGCGCCATAACCGGTCCCATGAGTTACGACCTGCTGCTGACCAACGCGGACGTGTTCACCCCGGGCGGCCTCGTGCGCGCCTCGATCGGGATCGTGGGCGACACCATCGCCGCGATCGGCATCGACGCGCCCGCCGCGCGCACGATCGACTGCACGGGGCTGACGATCCTACCCGGCGCGATCGACACGCAGGTCCACTTCCGCGAGCCCGGCCTGACCCACAAGGAGGATTTGGAGAGCGGCAGCCGCGCCGCCGTGCTGGGCGGGATCGTCGGCGTGTTCGAGATGCCCAACACCAATCCCAACACGGACAGCGTGGCGGCGCTGGCGGACAAGCTGGCGCGCGCCAAGGGGCGGATGTGGTGCGACCATGCCTTCTACGCGGGGGCCACGCACGCCAACACGCCCGATCTGGCCGAGATCGAGCAGACGCCGGGCTGCGCGGGGGTAAAGATCTTCATGGGATCGTCCACGGGCAATCTACTGGTGGCGGATGACGAGGGGCTAGTGCGCGCGCTTCGCTCGGGGACGCGGCGGGTGGCGATCCATGCCGAGGACGAGCCGCGGCTGCTGGAGCGGCTGGGCGAACGGATCGAGGGCGATCCGCGTAGTCATCTGGTATGGCGCGATGGTGAGAGCGCGTTGCTGGCGACACGGCGCGCGGTCGCGGCGGCTCGAGCGGCGAAGCGACGCGTTCATATCCTGCACGTGTCCAACCCGGAAGAACTGGCCTTTCTGGCGCATCATAAGGATATCGCGAGCGCGGAGGCGACCCCCAATCACCTGACGTTGGGCGCCGAGGATGCCTATCCCCGGCTGGGCACGCACGCGCAGATGAACCCGCCGGTGCGGGGCGCGGCGGCGCGCGACGGATTATGGCATTGGCTGGGGCAGGGCGTAGTCGACGTGATCGGCTCGGACCACGCGCCGCATACGCTGGAGGAAAAAGCGCGGCCGTATCCGGCGTCACCCTCGGGGATGCCGGGCGTGCAGACGCTGCTACCGGTGATGCTGGATCATGTGGCGGCGGGAAGGCTCAGCCTCGCGCGGCTGGTCGATCTGACGAGTGCGGGGGCGGCGCGGCTGTTTGGCATCATAGGCCATGGACGCATCGCGGTTGGGATGTGCGCGAGCCTGTCGGTGGTGGATCTGGGCGCGCGCTGGACGATCGGGCGCGAGTGGCTGGCGAGCCGCGCGGGCTGGTCCCCGTTTGAGGAAATGGCGGTTACGGGCAAGCCAGTGGGCACGATCGTGCGGGGCGTACCGGTGATGTGGGACGGGGAACTGATCGGGGCCGCGCGGGGCGAACCGTTCGCGTTCGAAGCGACGCTTCGCTCGTAAGTGTTTGATCCGAAACGAAAGACGGCGGGGGTTACCCTCCCCCGCCGGCTTCGACTGCGCGACGAAATCTAACTCGTTGAGACGCTTCTTGTCTCACCGGAATATCTGCAAGCTGCGTGCCAACCAGCGCCAATGACGCCAAAGTGGGTCTTTCTGGCGTGCTTGCCCCCAGCCACGTCTGCGATTTGTAAAAGTTTCCGACGTTGGCACGCGATGGCAACGCGTCGTCAAAAGGCCACATTGCGCAAGCAGTGACCGGATGCGATCTCGCGCGTTATGGCGCGAGGTTTGATGGTGAGGCACGATGGCGAGTAGCAACATTCTCCCCCGCGCGGGTTTCTGGAAGCGCGCACATTATCTCAATCGGATGACGATACGCGATCTCGTGGTCGCGTATTTTCAGCATGCGACGATCTTGATTTATCTGGCGCTGATCGTTGGCTTGGTCGCAGTCGCGGTGGCGTATCCCGCGACCCCGGGGCAGGTGGCGCTTTGCATCATATCGGCGGCGCTCCTGTATCCACTCTCCTGGTACGGCATTCACCGTTTCATCTTGCACGGTGGCTGGATGCACAAGCATCCCGTGACTGCGAAATCATGGAAGCGCACGCACTATGACCATCATCAAGATCCCTATCACCTTGAGGTCCTGTTCGGTGCGCTCGAGCATACCCTGCCTGCGGTCGCGGTGACGACGGCACTGGCAGGATGGGCGATCGGGGGCCTCGGTGGCGCGGCGGCGGCGTTCGCGGCGGGACTGACGACGACGTGCTTGTACGAGTTCTTCCATTGCATCCAGCATCTGGGCTTTACGCCAAAGAACGCATGGGTCGCCGAGATAAAGCGCCGTCACATGGAGCATCATTTCCACGACGAGAACGGGAATTACGGGATCACCAGCTTCCTGCCCGACAAGCTGTTCGGCACCTTTTACGATCGGCGCGAGCGGCCGTTAAAAAGCAAGACGGTGTTCAACCTCGGCTATACCGAGGACGTAGCCTCGCGCTGGCCGTGGGTGAAGCGGTTGTCCGGCGGGATCGTTTCGTCCGGCCCGCGCAAGCCGGACGCGCGCGAGGGGTGAACAATGTCAGTGTTTGCCCCGTCGAGACCGCGCGCGATCTGACACGCTTCATCGATTTCGCCTATGATGTTTATAAGGACGATCCCAACGCAGCACCGATGCTTCGGCGCGATGCGATTGAACTGTTGGACCCCAAGAAGAACCCGTGGTTCGAGCACGCGCGTGCGCGGTTCTTCCTGGCCAAGCGCGACGGCAAGGTCGTGGGGCGCATATCCGCGCAGGTAGACCAGCTGGTGCTCAAGCATATGGGCGCGGGCACAGGGCAGTGGGGCAGTTTCGAGCTGATCGACGATGCCGAAGTGGCGACCGCGCTGTTCGATGCAGCGGAGGGCTGGCTGCGCGAACAGGGCATGACGCGCGCGCTCGGACCGTTCACGCTTTCGATCTGGGACGAGCCGGGGATGCTGATCCAGGGTTTCGATCATCCTCCAACCGTGATGATGGGCCACCACCGCGATTACTACGCGAAGCACGTCGAAGCGCGCGGCTATGTAAAGGCAAAAGACCTCTACACCTACGAACTTGCGCTCGCTGCGCCATTTCCCAAGGTGATCCAGCGCGTGATCAAGACCGGGTTGGGTAATAAGCGGCTGATCGTGCGCGATACGATCATGAGCGAATATGCAAAGGAATCGAAGTTCATCCTCGAAATCCTGAACGATGCGTGGTCAGGCAATTGGGGGTTCACGCCCCTGACGTCGGCCGAAAGTGTTTATGCGGGAAAGAAAATGCGCCCCGTAGTGTATCATGATCTGGTGCGCGTTGCCGAACTCGATGGCGAACCGATCGCATTCATGTTCACCTTGCCCAATCTGAACGAAGTCACGGCGAAATTCAAAGGTCGCCTATTTCCGTTCAACTTCATTCCGCTGCTAAGGGCGATCTGGAAGCCGCGCCCGCAATCGGTACGGGTGCCGTTGATGGGGGTGTTGAAGAAATATCAGGGCACGCGCATGGCAAGTCTTGCCGCGTTTATGATGATCGAAAATATCCGCAATACTGCTAGCACCAAATACGGTGCCAAGCGGGCGGAGATTGGCTGGATCCTGGAGGATAACGCACCAATGCGTGGTATCGCCGAGGCGATCGAGAGCCGGATGAACAAGATTTATAGAATTTACGAACGCGCGCTTTAGGCGCGCTCGATTCGACTATCGCGGCGAACGCTTGGCTAGGATGCGCTGTAACGTGCGCCGGTGCATCTTCAGGCGACGCGCGGTCTCGCTGACGTTGCGGCCGCACAGCTCGTACACGCGCTGAATGTGCTCCCAACGCACCCGATCCGCGCTCATCGGCTCCTCGGGCGGCAGCGGCCTCGCGTTGGGCTCGGCGGTCAGCGCCTTGACGATATCCTCGGGATCGGCGGGCTTGGCCAGATAATCGATCGCGCCCGCCTTCACGGCGGCCACGGCGGTCGCAAGATTGCCGTAGCCCGTCAGCACGACAATGCGGATCGAAGGATTGAGCGCGCGCAGTTCGCCCACGAGATCCAGACCGCTGCCATCGGAGAGGCGCATATCGAGAACGGCATAATCAGGGTGGAGCGTCGTGGCGATCCCTCGCGCCTCCGCGATGCCGCTCGCCTGGCCTACTTCGAACCCACGCCGTTCCAGCGTGACTGCGAGACGCTGGCGAAAGGCGATATCGTCTTCGACAAGCAGCAGGGGCGCGTGATCGATGCTCAGTTCGGGCGCGTTCGCGGCGGCGGAGGCGGTGGCCATGAATTTTCCTCGATCGTTTCAGAGATCAAATGGGCGCGCGGCCATCGAATTGCCACCTTTGCGCCACCCTGCGGCAAATTGGCGAAAGCAAGGCTGCCGCCCGTGCGTTCGAGCAGAGTGGTGGCGATGAAGATGCCGAGCCCGGTGCCGCCGGCGCCGCTGCGGGATGGGCCGAGGAAGGGCTCACCCAGATGCGGCAGGATATCGACCGAGAAGCCGGGCCCATCGTCGATGACCGCGATCTCGACCGCGTCCCCCACGGGCGCGGCACTAAGCGAGACGGCGCGCGCGGCGTGACGACGCGCGTTTGAAATCAGGTTGGCAAGCCCATGCAGCATCTCGGGCGAGCGCGCGACCTTGGCGTGAGCGAGCGCGGGCGCGACGTCCACCACCACGCGTCCCCCCTCCCCCGCCGCTTCGATCAGCAGCGCGGGCAACGCCACGCGCGGGAACGGGTCTTCCGCCTCGGCACGACTGGCAATGCCGACGAGGATATCACGCGCGCGCTTAGCCTCGGCCAATAGCAGACGGACATCCGACCCATGCACGGGATCGTCGCCGAGTAAGGTCTCGAGATCGCTGGCGATGAGCCTGATCGTGCCCAGCGGTCCGCCAAGCTCATGCGCTGCGGCGGCAGCGAGGCTGCCCAGCGCGGACATCTTGGATTCGCGCTCCAGCGCCGTCTGCGTCGCGATCAGCGCGAGCTGACGGCGGCGACCCTCGGCGGAGACCTGCCACGCATAGATCGACAGGAAGATCATCGCGAGCAGCAGGCCGGTGAAAATCCCCACACGGTAGAGTGGCGGCAGAAAGATCGGGTGGCCCTGCCAGGGCAGCGGCAATGCCCACGCCCAGAGCGCGAACAAGATGCCGAGCGCGGTCAACAGCAGCGCAGCGGTAGCGCGGGCGGAAAGCAGCGTGGCCGAAATCGTGACCGGCACGATCAGCATCACGCAGAACGGGTTGGCGAGGCCGCCGGTCAAGAACAAGAGTACGCCGAGTTGCACGAGATCGAAGCCCAGGTGCAGCAGCGCCTCGCCCCCCACCAGCCGCGCATTGCGCGCATACAGCGCGACCAGGCCGACATTGAGCAACGCCGCCGCCCCTACCGCCGCCAGCGCGGAGGCGAGCGGCAGCGGGTAGGTGAGGAAGATGGCGGTGATGCCCAGCGTCAGCAGCTGGCCAAAGATCGCGGTCCAGCGCAGCCGCACCAGCGTGCGTACGCGCACGCCCGGCTGTGCGAGCGCGGCGGCGACGATGGGGCGGACGCTGGTGGTCAAGGCTGGGGCGGGCTCGATGCAGCGGCGGTGGGCTTGGGTTTGATCGAGAAGGTCGAGGTGGAGGCAGCGGGCGCGGGCGCGGCGGCGGGAGCACGAGCGGCTCCCGGCTTCGCTTCGTCCAGGATGCGCGCGACCATCGAGGAGTGGCGATCCTGCTTCGCGTAATCGCGCGCGGACAGGCCCGCGACATTGTCCGTCTTATCGGGGTTGGCACCATTTTCGACGAGAAGGCGGACCATCGATGTGTCGCGGCTCTGCACTGCCTTGATGAGCGCGGTCTCGCCGCTCCGGTTGGTGGCGTCGATCTCGGCGCGAAGGGCGAGCAGCAATTTCGCGCCTTCGAGGAAGCGCTGCTCGGCCGCAGTGATCAGCGCGGTCGCGCCGCCGCGATCGCGCGCGTTCACGTCCGCACCTTGCTGGAGGAGGAATTGCATCCATCCAAGATCACGGTCGCGCGTGACAAGCTGGAGGCCGGTCAGCCCGGTCTCGCCGTCGCGTGCGTTGACGATGGTGGAGCCCGGGTGATCGACGATTTCGCGCGCTTTGAGCACATTGCGATCTTTAACGGCCTTGATAAAATTATAGCTGTCGCCGCCAATCTGCGCATGCGCGCCGCCCGCAAGCAGCAGCGCCGCGATCACCCCTGTGGCCAGTTTGCGCATCGATGTGTCCTCCACTTGTCGGGCCCGTCCCGCAACGCCCATAATAGACGCAGATGGTAGGGCAAATGAACACAGGCCGGCGGTGGTCTTGGCCGGTGATGGTGGCGGCGCTCGCGCTGGCGCTGATTGCGGGGGGGTGGCTCTGGCTGGGGCGGGAGCGTACCGTGGATGCGCCGCTCGTGGGATCGGGCATCGGCGGGCCGTTCGCGCTGGTGGACCAGGACGGGCACACGCGGAGCGACCGCGATTTCGCGGGCAAGTACCGGCTGGTGTATTTTGGCTATACCTTCTGCCCGGACGTGTGCCCGACCGATCTGGCGCGCAACGCGCGCGCGCTGCAGGCGCTGGATACGGGCACGGCGGATAAGCTGCAGCCGATCTTCATCACGGTCGATCCAGCGCGCGATACGCCTGCGGTGCTGCGGGCCTATGTCGCGAATTTTCCGCCGCGACTGATCGGGCTGACGGGTTCACAGGCGGCGATTGCGCGGGCGGCGGCGGGGTACAAGGTCTTCGCCTCGCGCCAGGACGCGACGGGAGCTTCGGGGTATCTGATGAGTCACACCGATCTGACCTATCTGATGGGACCGGCTGGCGAGCCGATCGCCTTTTTCACGGGCGCGGATAGTGCGGCCAAGGTGGCGGCTGATCTGAGGCGCTATGTCCGATAGACCGTTCTGGGAGGTGCTGCCGCTAGCCCGGATGAGCCGAGCGCAGTGGGAGAGCCTGTGCGACGGATGCGGGAAATGCTGCGTCAACAAGCTGGAAGACGAGATCACGGGCGAGGTGTTCCCGACCAATGTAGCGTGCAAGCTGCTCGACGGGTGGGCGGGGCGGTGCACCGACTATACGGGGAGGAAGGCGCGCGTACCCGAGTGCGTGCGGCTTACCCCTGGCAAGCTGGCGACGATCGACTGGCTGCCCAATAGCTGCGCCTATGTGCGCCTGCACAGGGGTGAGGGGCTCGCGGATTGGCACCCGCTGGTGAGCGGCGATCCCGAGAGCGTGCACGCGGCGGGGATGAGCACGCGCGGCTGGACGGTGAGTGAGGAGGAGGCGGGCGAGCTGGAGTACCACATCATCGAAGACCGAGAGGTGTGAAATCCACGAAGGTCACGGAAATCACATGGAGCGACTTATGTGGCGGAGGCGGTTTAGCATCGCTGTAATCTCCAGTCAGATTTCGAAGGGCCGGAGCGGAACCGCTGACGAGACAGCCGCTCTGTGCACCACTCATCAAATCCATGAGGCAGTGTCGCCCGGCGACAATCAAAGCGTTGCCTGACCCTTGACGGCCTCAATCCCGGCTTCCGCCTCGCGTGCCGATCGTCGCACACCCCTCCCCCCGATCGTCGCGCCATACGCCAAGTCGAACGCGGCCACTGCGAATGCGACAAGCGCCAGCAGGTTTCCAGCCCGACCGTGTGCATCGAGCACCAACGCGACCGGCATGATCCCCAGCAGTAGGTATAGCGCCCAGCGCAGCGACGGCCGGGTTCCATGCTCCACGACGATGTTCCCGATCGCATCCGCCCCACCGAGAAAACGCGCAGACAGCCACGCCTCGATCTTCGGCAGAACCGAGCGCCATTTGGTCACGGGTTTTTCGACATGGTGCCAAGATAGGTAAGCCAGCGCGATCACGGCGGGCAAAGCGATCATCAGGTTCCAGTACCACTTGCGAAGTTCGGGCACCATTGCAACAACTTGCTGGATTGGAGCGCCGTATAGATAGATGCCATAGGAATAATCGCCGCTGCGCACGATCCAGAGCTTTGGCGGATCGAGAAAGCCTAGGTACAGCGTGATGTAGACCGCCGGAAGCGGCAGATAGAGCTGGCCCCAGGGCACGAAGCCAAGCACGATACCGACCGCGACCGCCGCGAGAAACAACGAAAGTCGAAGCGGCACCCGATCGCGCCAGACGTAGAAGGTCACACCGGTCAGGAAGCAAAGGCACAGGACCGACAAACTGGCGACGTTGTGGAACGCAAGCATCGTTGTCGGACGATGCAGGCCGGCCCAAATCCAGATCGCTTGCCCCGCGATCACCACAACCAAAAGGAGAATTCGCCTCGGCATCATTCCCGTCGCGGCGAGCGCGCCCAGTATGGCGTAGCATTGAAGCTCGCTTGGAATGGTCCAGAGCTGCCAATTGACCGTGGCGGGCATCGGATTGTGCAGGAACAAGCCCGGAAGCGTGAAGTGAATATCCCCGACGATGTTGAGGAAATATGTCCGAAACTGAGGATCGGCGACATAGTCGTGCAGAGTAAAATTGGTAAATAGCGGGCCGAGGATCAGCGCGGAGAGTGTAATCTCGATGGATAGCGCCGGCACGATACGCAGCACGCGCAAACCGAAGAACGAGATCAGGGTCCGGCTGCGTTCCAGGCTTCCAGCAACAAGAAAGCCGCTCAGCCCGAAAAACATCGGCAGTATCAAATGGCAGAGTGGCCGAAGGGATGGAACGATAAAGTCGAGAGACCCCGCATCGCCCGAGCTGAATGGAAAACTATGCAGCAATACGACGGATATCGATAGGACAAGTCGTAAATAGTCGAAGCCGCTACTGCGTCCCGCCGTAAGCCGAATATTTTCGGCGATCGAATCGAGTCGGACGGGTGCAGGTTCGGCCGCGCTAACCATGGCTAATATGTCCCCTTACGTTGCGATGCTTAGAGGACGCGGTTTTGGCTCACAAGGGAATATGCGAGCTGGAAACGATCGCGTCGGATCAATCGTCCTTCCACCGCAACGCCCTTTTGCCCTTGTTGGAGAGGCTGAAGCAAACGGCCGCTCCATCGTTTTCTGTTCGTCTTGAGTGGGGAATGTCTTCTGGAAGAGCGATGATGGGTCGGCGGCCGGGGGAGCAGGCAAGGTGCGATTGGCGGACGTAGCCCAGAAGCGGAGCGGGGTGGCGGGCGTTAGCGCGGTGCGTTTTCGGGCGTGCGGTCGCGGAGCACGCCGTCGAGCCAGCGCCGGTCCAGCCGTGGATCGCGGCGGCTGTCGGGTTGGGGTGGCGGGTCCTGGCTATTGGGCGCGCCATCGTCGGGTCCGGCTTCGGGCGGCGGGGCGCCACCGGGTGGAGAGCCGCCGTCGAGGACGGGCGCGCCGTCCGGGTTCGGGGCAAGGCCGTAGCTCTCCGCGTCGGGTTCGCTTGGCGGGGCGGCGTCCAAGGGGGCCTCGGTCGTCAGTGCGCCCGCTGTCGTGCCCCGGCTGGCGCGGCCCATGAAAGCGGCGAAGGCGCGCGCGGGGGCGCGGCCACCTGCGAGGCCCGCGACCGGGCGCGCATCGTCCCGGCCCATCCACACGCCCGCCACAAGATCGCTGGTGAAGCCCAGGAACCAGCCGTCCTTGTTCGACGACGTGGTGCCCGTCTTGCCCGCCAGATCGCGGCCCATCTGCGCCTGGCGGCCGGTGCCGGTCTCCACCGCCGCCTTCAGCAGCCCGGTCATCTTGGCAGCGATGTCCGGGCCGATCAGCGTGCGTGGGCCTGGGGTGTCGCGCGTCCACAGCACTTCGCCGCCGCTGGTCGCGACCTTGGTGATGCCGTAGGGCCGCGCCTCGTTCCCGCCGTTGGCCACGGCGGCGTAAGCCGACGTCATCTCGATCAGGGTTACGACGTCCGCGCCGAGCGCCATCGCGGGGCGCGTATCGAGCGGTTCGGTGATGCCGAGCCGCTTGGCGACCGCGGCAACGGTATCGAACCCGGCTTGCTGCGCGAGGCGGACCGCGACCGTGTTGATCGAAAGCGCGAAGGCCTCGGTGACGCTGACCGGACCGAGGTAGCGGCCGTTCGAGTTGCGGGGGCTCCAGCCGTTGATCGTGATCGGCTCGTCGACCTCGGTCTGCGCGGGGTCGATGCCGTCTTCGAGCGCGGCGAGGTAGACGAAGAGCTTGAAGGACGATCCGGGCTGGCGCTTGGCGACGACCGCGCGGTTGTAGTTGCTGTCCACATAATCGCGCCCGCCGACCATCGCCCGCACGGCGCCGTCCTTGGTCATCGCGATCAGCCCGCCCTGCGCGCCCACGGGCGTCTCGCGCGCGATCGCGGCTTCCGCGGCGGTCTGCATCGCGGGGAGCAGCGTGGTGGTGACAACGAGGGGCTTCTGCGTCTCCTCGGTCAGGCCCTCGAGCTGGAGCAGCGCCCAATCGGTGAAATAGCGCACGCTGTTCGCCTGCGGGGGCGGGGCGAGGTGGACGTCGGCGAAATCGACACGGTCGGCCTCGGCGCGCGTGATCGCGTTCGATTGCACCATCACCGCGATGACCGTGCCCGCACGCGAACGCGCGGCTTCGGGGTCGGCGGAGGGCGCGTAGCGCGAGGGGGCCTTGACCAGCCCGGCGATGATCGCGGCTTCGGGCAGGCTGAGGCGGGTGGCGGGGTGGCCGAAGAAGCGGCGACTGGCGGCATCGATCCCGTAGGCACCGCCGCCGAAATAGACGCGGTTGAGGTAGAGTTCGAGGATCTGGTCCTTGCTGAACCGCTGTTCGAGCGCGAGCGCGAAGCAGACCTCGCGCAGTTTGCGCGCGGCGGTTTTGGCCTGGGTGAGGAAGATGTTGCGCGCGAGCTGCTGCGTGATCGTAGACGCGCCCTGGCGGTTCTGGCGCGCGCGCAGGTCCACGCTGATCGCGCGCGCGATGCCGATCGGATCGATGCCGGGGTGGCTGTAAAAGCGCCGGTCCTCGGTCGCGATCATCGCGGCCTTCATGCGCGCGGGAATGTCTGCCGACGACAACCATTCGCCGTAGCTGGGGCCGACGGTGGTGAGCGGCGTGCCGTCCGCGCCGAGCAGCTGGACGGTCTGGCCCTGGGGGGAGCGTTTAAGCTCCTGGAAGCCGGGCACCTGGAGGAGCGCGATCGCCACCCCTGCCGCCAGTCCCAGCGCGCCGATGATGGCGGCGATCAGGCCGAACTTGAGCAGGCCGGAGAGAAGGCGAATGGTGGGGGTGCTCCGGGGAGGGGAGCGCCGTGTTAGTCAGGGAATACGGCAGCGGCAAGGCGCGGAGCGATCAGGACGTAGCCGGGCTATCCTTGGGCGCGAAATCCAGCGAGGCGGAGTTCATGCAGTAGCGTAGGCCGCCCTCGGCGCGGGGGCCGTCGGGGAAGACGTGGCCGAGATGGCCGTCGCATTTAGCGCAGCGGGCTTCGGTGCGCGTCATGCCGAACTGGGTGTCCTTGTGTTCGGTCACCGCATCCGGCGAAACGGGGCGGGTAAAGCTGGGCCAACCCGTTCCGCTATCGAACTTGCTGTCGGCGGCAAAAAGCAGCGTGCCGCAGCCCGCGCAACGATACTCTCCCGGGCGCTTCTCGTCCCAGGTGAGGCCGGTAAACGCGCGTTCGGTGCCGTGTTGGCGGAGCACGTCGTATTGCTCGGGGGAGAGTGTGGCGCGCCACTGCGCGTCGGTCTTTTCGATCGTGGACATGGGCGGTATGTATCTCCGGATAGAGCAGCTTCAAGCGGGCCACCGCTTGAACAGGGGAGTTCGGACCGATGATCCGTGCGGTTACGATTTGGCTGGCGTTGCTCGTGGCGTGGCCGGTCGAAGCGGCGGACGGCGCGCGGGTGTATGCCGCCGCCAGCCTGGCGGAGGCGATCAAAGGCGCGGCGGACGCCTATGTCGCGACGCACCATCCCCGGCCGGTGATCGTGCTGGCGAGCAGTTCGGAGCTGGCGCGGCAGATCGAGGCGGGTGCGCCGGGCGGGGTGTTCGTCAGCGCGGACGAGAAATGGATGGATGACGCGGCCGCAAAGGGCTTCGTGGTCGCGGGCACGCGGGCGGATTTGCTGGTGAATGCGCTGGTCCTCGCGGTGCCCGCGGGCGATGCGCGCAGTGTGCGGCTGGTGACGGGGTTCGACCTGTCCGCCTTCGTGGGAGACCGGCGCTGGACGACGGGCGATCCGGGAGCGGTGCCCGCCGGGCGATACGCCAAGGCGGCGCTGACGTCGATGGGCGCTTGGGACGCGGCCGCGCCCAAGCTGGTGAGCGCTGCGGACGTGCGCGCGGCGCTGGCGCTGGTCGCGAAGAACGAAGTGGGCGCGGGAGTGGTGTACCGGACCGACGCGCTCGCGTCCAAGGCGGTGCGGATCGCGGGCGTGTTCCCGGCCGCGAGCCATCCGCCGATCGTCTACCCGATCGCGCTGACGACCGGTGCGAACGCAGAGGCGCGCGAATTTGCGGGGTTCCTGCGGGGCACCCAGGCACGCGCGATCTTTACCGCGCGCGGTTTCGGGATCGCCCACTGACCCTGACGCCCGAGGAGACCGAGGCGCTGCGGCTCTCGCTACGGATCGCGGGCGCTGCGGTGCTGGGCGGGCTGCCGGTCGCGTTCGGCCTGGCGTGGGTACTCGCGCGCGGGCGGTTCTGGGGGCGGATGCTGCTCGACGTGCTGGTGTACCTGCCGCTCGTGATGCCGCCCGTGGTGACGGGCTGGGCGCTGCTGCTCGCCTTCGGGCCGGCGGGGCCGCTCGGGCACGCGCTTGCCCGCGTGGGCCTGGGTATCGCCTTTCGCTGGACGGGCGCGGCGGTCGCGGCTGGGGTGATGGCGCTGCCGCTGATGGTGCGCGCGATCCGGCTGGCCTTGGACGCGGTCGATCCCCGGCTGGAGGAGGCGGCGCGCACGCTCGGCGCGGGGCGCGGGCGGGTGTTCCTGGCAGTCACGCTGCCGCTCGCGTGGCCGGGCGTGATCGCGGCGGCGGTGCTGGGGTTCGCCAAGGCGCTGGGCGAGTTCGGCGCGACGATCACCTTCGTGGCAAGCGTCCCCGGCGAGACGCGCACGCTGCCGCTCGCGATCTGGGCGGCGCTGCAGGCTCCCGATGGCGAAGCGCAGGTGCTGCGACTGGCGGGGTTGTCGGTCGCGGTCTCGGTCGCGGCATTGCTGGGAGCCGAACTGCTCGCGCGCCGCGCGCGCGCACACGCGCTGTGAGCCTAACGGTCGACGTAACGCGCCGGATGGGCGGGCGCGATGTGGGCATCGCGTTCACGAGCGAGGCGGCGGTGACCGCGATCGTCGGGCGGTCGGGAGCGGGCAAGACGAGTGTCCTCAACATGATCGCGGGGCTGCTGCGGCCCGATCGGGGGCGGATCGTCGTGGGCGGGACCTGCCTGTTCGACGCGTCGGCGGGGGTGGACGTGCCCGCAGCCGAGCGCCGCGCGGGCTATGTCTTCCAGGACCGGCGGCTGTTCCCGCATTTGCGTGTGCGCGCGAACCTGCTGTTCGGCGCGCATGGGTCCGGGCGGTTGGACGAGGTAGCGCGGCTGCTGGATCTTGCGCCGTTGCTCGATCGGTGGCCGCGTCACCTGTCCGGCGGAGAAGCGCAGCGCGTGGCGATCGGCCGCGCGCTGCTCCGCGAGCCCGCCTTCCTGCTGATGGACGAGCCGCTCGCGCATCTCGACCGCGCGCGGGGCGAGGAGGTGCTCGCCATGATCGCGCGCGCGGGGGGCATGAGCGGGGTGCCGGTAATTTATGTGACGCACAGAATCGAGGAGGCCGAGCGGCTCGAGGCGCGGGTGGTGGCGATGGAGTAGGCTGACGTGCCGCGTGCGTCCAAAGCCGAGACCTGCGAGTTTGACGCGTACCCTTAATCTGGAGATCTTCCGCGTGGCCACAGCCGCGACTATCGCCCACCCCGCCCCCGGCCCACGCGAGGCGCACGTGCTCGAACGCGTCGGTTGGCTGCGCGCCGCCGTGCTCGGCGCAAACGACGGCGTGCTTTCGGTCGCTTCGATCATCGTCGGCGTCGCGTCGGCGTCGAGCGATGCACGGCAGATCCTGCTTGCGGGCCTCGCGGGCTGGGTGGCCGGTGCGATGTCGATGGCGGCGGGCGAATATGTCTCGGTCAGTAGCCAGGCGGACGCCGAGCAGGCCGAACTCGCGCGCGAGGCGGCCGAACTCGAAGCCGATCCCCACGCCGAGCAGCGAGAACTGGCTGCGATTTACATGAAGCGCGGGCTGGACAAGGCGACCGCGCGCGAGGTGGCGCGGCAGTTGCACGATCACGACGCATTGGCCGCACATGCGCGCGACGAGCTGGGCATCACCGAAATTTCGACCGCAAACCCGATCCAGGCCGCTTTTGCCTCCGCGCTGGCGTTCACCGTGGGCGCGGTGCTGCCGCTGCTGGTCGCGCTGATCGTGCCCAAGGCGGCGCTGGTCTGGGCGGTATTCGGAGTTACGCTGCTCGTGCTGGCAACGCTGGGCGCGGTCGGCGCGAAGGCGGGTGGCGCGGCGATGCGACCCGCCGCGATCCGCGTGCTGTTCTGGGGCGCGCTGGCGATGGCGGTGACGGCGGGCGTGGGCAAGCTGGTGGGGACGACGGTATAAATCCGACTTTTGTCCTGAACCGCTCATTTTGAGCCTGAGCGGGAAAAGCGGGGACGGTGGATCAGAGCTTATCGCGCGCCGATCACGGCCTATACGCGTCGTCGATGCCACGCAGTCCGATCCTCCTCGCCGCGATCGGGATCGCGCTGCTGTGCGTGATGGACGGCCTGGTCAAGCGGATGGCGCAGACCTACGCCGTGCCCGAGGTGACCTTCGTGCGCTACGTGATGGGGTTGGTGTTCACGCTCGCGCTGTGGCGGGCGCGCGGCAGCCACCCGTTCGACCGCGCGATGCTGCGCTTCCACTTCGCGCGCGGGCTGGTGATCGCGCTTGCCGGGCTCGGGTTCTTCTACGGGATGCGCGTGCTGCCGCTGGCCGAAGCGATCACGATCAGCTTCGTCGCGCCGCTGATGGTGCCCTTCGCCGCGCGCGCCTTCTTGGGAGAGGCGCTTCGTCCGGTCAGTCTGGCGGCGGCTGCGGTGGGATTCGCGGGCGTGGTGCTGGCCGAATGGGGGCAGCCGCTGGGGTTCGGCTCGGCGCGGCTGGGGGCGGTGGGCGCGGTGCTGGGCGGGGCGACCTTCTACGCGCTCACACTCGTGCTGCTGCGCGCGCGCGCGGGGAGCGACGGGCCGGCGCGCACCGGCGTGCTGGGATCGCTGTTCCCGGCGTTGTGGCTCGCGCCGCTGGCGATCGGGCTGGGGACACCACCGCCGCTCGGCGATCTGCCGCTGTTCGGGCTGATCGGCCTGCTCGGCACGGCGGGGATGTGGTGTCTGGCGCTCGCTTACGCGCGCGCGCAGGCGCAGCAGGTCGCGCCGCTCGAGTTCACCGCGCTGTTCTGGTCCGCGCTTGTTGGCTTCGTCGGCTTTGGCGAACGTCCACGCGCCGGGCTGTTCCTGGGTGCGGGCGTGATCATCGGCGCGGCGCTGCTCGCGGGATGGGACGAACGCCGTGCCCGCCGCCGCGCCGTGCCCATGCTTATGCCGGGGTCTTGACGCCTTCGCCCGACAGCTTGGCCATCACCTGCTTGTGCAGCCAGACGTTCATCGTCGCGCTATCCGATTGGTCGCCGGTGTAGCCGAGTTCGGTCGCCAGCTCGTGCCGCTTGGGGAGGCTCGAATCCATGTCGAGCGCCTTCAGGAGATCGACGATCGAGGTGCGCCAGTGCAGTTCCTGGCCCTTGTCCGCGACCATCTTGTCGAGGATCGGCTGCATGTCGATAGGCTCGCGCGCGGCGGGCGCGGGTGTTACAACCTGAGATGTCGGAGCGGGCGCGGCCGCAACTGGAGCGGCATGCGGCGCGGAGCCAGCGGGCGTCGCGGGGTGCGCGTGGCCCAAGATCGCGTCCTTGATGGTGCCGAAGATGCTCATGCGTTTCGTTCCTTTGCTCAGTATCGGATCAGCCTACCCGCCGCTTATGACGATCGCACGTCAGCCCACTTGGCCGACATCGTCGCAATTGAGGTCGAACGCCGCCATGCCGGTTTCGATGTAGGCGGCCGCCATCGGTGTCGCGAGCACCCAGTCGGCGGCGTCCGAGGCGTCTTCCTCGGCATCCGTCATTGCGTCGTCCCATTCGGACGCGTCGTAAGCTCCGCGCCCCACCAGTGCGAGCGCGACCAGCTCCTGCTGCTCGTCGTCCGCCAGATCGTCGATCGCGGCGCGCAGTTCCTCCTCGACCGAGCTGTCAGCAACGTCGTCGAGCACCGCGACGCCACCATCGTCGGTGGGGTTCGAACCCTCGTCGGGATCGGAGGTCGGGACCTGCGCCTCGTATTCGCGCAAGCGCGCGATGATGCGGCAGAGGCTTTCGAGGCTGATCGATAGTTCCATTGCAGTTCCTTTGAAGCGCGCAACGGCGCGCGACTAGCCCCGGTTCCCCGCCGCGTCCTCGTCCGCGTAGATGACGACCTCGCGCGCGCCGCCATCGTGCAACCGCGCGCGGTACATACCGGGCGAGTTGAACGCCCACTCGCCCGGCCCATCGCGCCCGAGCACGATGACGCCGCCCGATCCACCGATCGCGGCCAGCTCGGAGCCGATCACCGCGCGCGCGGCTTCGATGGGGGATGCGCCGGTCAGCCGCACGCGCGCGGCGATCTCGTGCGCGACCACCAGCCGGATGAACTCCTCGCCCGTGCCCGTGGCGGAAACCGCGCAGCGATCGTCCGCCCAGGTGCCCGCCCCGATCAGCGGCGTATCGCCGACCCGCCCCCAGCGTTTGCCCGTCATTCCGCCGGTCGAGGTCGCGGCGGCGAGATGGCCCTGCGCGTCGCGCGCCACCGCGCCGACGGTGCCGTATTTCATTGCCTTGTCGAAGCCTCCTGCGCGCGCGGACGCCTCGAACTGCGTCCAGCGATCCTCGGTGCGGAACCAGTCCGGGCCGGCTTCCTCGATGTCGTTGGCGCGCGCGAACGCGTCCGCCCCCTCGCCCGCGAGCAGCACGTGGTCCGATCGCTCCATCACCGCGCGCGCGAGGTGGACGGGATTGCGCGTGCGCCGCACCCCGGCGACCGCGCCCGCGCGGCGACCTTCGCCGTCCATGATCGAGGCATCGAGCTCGTTCAGCCCATCGGCCGAGAAGACCGCGCCGCGCCCCGCGTTGAACTGCGGATCGTCTTCGAGCGCGCGCACCGCCGCCTCGACCGCGTCGAGCGCCGAGCCGCTGTCCCGCAGGACGGTAGCACCGGCTTCGAGCGCGACCGCGAGCCCTTCGCTAAGCGCGGCCTCGCGCGTCGGCGTCATCGCCGCGCGGTCGATCACGCCCGCGCCGCCGTGGACCGCGATCGCCCAGGGGCTGGCGACGCTCACGGGCGGACCCGCTGAGAAGAATGGGCGTGCATGACAGACCTTTACGTTGGGGGCGGACGCGCCCTATATGCTGCGGCTGCGTGGCGGAGTAGCTCAGTTGGTTAGAGCACGGGAATCATAATCCTGGGGTCGGGGGTTCAAGTCCCTCTTCCGCTACCACCCTTCCCCCAATGCGCGCACGCGCTCCGGACACGCGGGTTGGCCGGCGACCGATTGTTGGAACTAGACCTTGCCGAGGTTGGTGGGACGGGGGTCAATCTACTCGAAACCGAGTACGATCGAGATCGAAACGCTGTTACATCCAAGCTCTCGTTCGGGACTCGCTCAGACGCCGTCTGGCAACAGGCCTTGGAAGACATCATACTCCGTGTTGTCGGCAGATTTTTGAGCGACGTCCTGGTTCCGATACCTCGTTAACTCGGACGTTTGTCGCTTTATACCTGAAGTTCGAGCAACCGCGTCTCCGCTTCGCAGTTGCTACCCCCACCACCAACCCCTAGCTCGCTCCCATGCAGACCACCTTAGGCCAAACCACCCCCACCCCCGCCTCCCCGCAAGAGGCCCGGCTCGACTATATCGCCAACCCGCGCCCGGGCCGTCCCTATCTGATCCGGCTCACCGCGCCCGAGTTCACCAGCCTGTGTCCCGTCACCGGCCAGCCTGATTTCGCGCATCTCGTCCTCGACTACGCTCCTGCGCAGACCATTGTAGAGAGCAAATCCTTCAAGCTCTTCCTCCAGTCGCACCGCAACCAGGGCGCGTTCCACGAGGACGTGACCGTCGGCATCGCCGAGCGCCTCACCGCCGAGATGGCTCCGCTGTGGCTGCGTATCGGCGGCTACTGGTACCCGCGCGGCGGCATCCCGATCGACGTCTTCTGGCAAACCGGCGAGCCTCCCCAAGGCCTCTGGGTTCCTCCGCAGGACGTCCCGGGCTACCGCGGGCGGGGATAGCGTCCCACGCGCTCGCCCGCTAACGACCATGTGTGACCCCCGCCGACACGCTCCAGGCCGACCTCCTTCCCGAGATCGAGGCCGCTCCGTCGCTCGATTCGCTCGAAGCTATCCGCGTCCACGCGCTCGGCAAATCGGGCAGCGTCACCGCGCTTCTGAAGTCGCTCGGCAAGGCGACGCCCGAAGAGCGCCAGACGCTCGGCCCCGCCTACAACGCGCTGCGCGAGACGGTCACCGCCGCGATCGCCGCGCGGCGCGCCACGCTCGACGCCGCCGCGCTGACCGCCAAGCTCGCCGCCGAACGCCAGGACATGACGTTGCCGGTCCACGCCGCCGCGCGCGGCCGCATCCACCCAGTGTCCCAAGTGCTGGACGAACTCACCGAGATCTTCGCCGACATGGGCTTCGCGGTCGCGACCGGCCCCGAGATCGAGGACGAGTGGCACAATTTCTCGGCGCTCAACATCCCCGAAGACCATCCCGCGCGCGCGATGCACGACACGTTCTACTTTCCCACGCAGTTCGCGGGCGAGGGTGGACGCAAGCTGCTCCGCACGCACACATCGCCCGTGCAAATCCGCACGATGCTGTCCCAGAAACCCCCCATCCGCATCATCGCGCCCGGCCGCGTCTACCGCGCCGATTCCGATGCCACCCACACCCCCATGTTCCACCAGATCGAGGCGCTGGTGATCGATCGCGGCCTCCACATGGGCCATCTCAAATGGACGATCGAAACCTTCCTCAAGGCCTTCTTCGAATCCGAGAGCATCGATCTGCGCTTCTTTCCCAGCTTCTTCCCGTTCACCGAACCATCCGCCGACGTGCAGGTGGGCTACGCGATCGAGAACGGCGTGCTCAAGATCGGCGGCAAGGGCTCGTGGCTCGAAGTGATGGGCGCGGGTATGGTCCACCCGCGCGTGCTCGAAGCGTGCGGCCTCGATCCCGATGAGTGGCAGGGCTTCGCCTTTGGCACCGGCGTCGATCGGCTCGCCATGCTCAAATACGGCATCACCGATCTGCGCGCGATGTTCGACGGCGACGCGCGCTGGCTCGATCATTATGGCTTCGATCCGCAGAGCGTGCCGACGCTGAGCGGCGGAGTGGGCGCGTGAAGTTCACCCTCGCGTGGCTAAAAGACCACCTCGAAACCTCGGCCACCTTCGACCAGATCACCTCGGCACTCACCAATCTTGGCCTCGAGGTCGAAGGCGTCGAGCAACCCGGCCAGGCGCTCGCCCCGTTCACCGTCGCGCGCGTTATCAGCGCCACCCGCCACCCCAACGCGGACAAGCTCCAGGTCTGCATGGTCGATACCGGCGGCTCCGAGCCCGTCCAAGTCGTCTGCGGCGCGCCCAACGCGCGCGCGGGGATGGCGGCGGTGTTCGCGGCACCCGGCGTCGTCGTCCCCGCGACCGGCATCACGCTGCGCGTCGCCGAAGTGCGCGGCGTCGAGTCACGCGGTATGCTGGTGTCCGAACGCGAACTCGGCCTGTCCGAGGAGCATGACGGCATCATCGATCTTCCTGTCGATGCTTCCGTGGGCGCGCGCTACATCGACTATGCCGGTCTCGACGATCCGGTGATCGAGGTCGCGATCACGCCCAATCGCCAGGACTGCATGGGCGTCCACGGCATCGCACGCGATCTGGCCGCTGCCGGGCTGGGTCGCCTGATCGATCCCGACACCACGCCCATCGCAGGCCTTTTTCCCTGCCCGGTCCCCATCACTACGCGCGACCCCGAGGGCTGCCCCGCCTTCCTCGGCCGTGTCGTCCGGGGCGTCCGCAACCGCCCGTCGCCCGAGTGGATGCAGCGTCGCCTGCGTGGCGTAGGGCTCAGGCCCATCTCCGCGTTGGTCGACATCACGAATTACGTCAGCATGGGCTGGGGTCGCCCCCTGCACATCTACGATCTCGCCAAGTTGACCGGCGGGCTGACCGCGCGCCGGGCTCGGGATGGCGAGACGATGGCCGCGCTCAACGGTCGCCAATACACGCTCGACGCCAGCATGACCGTTATCGCCGACGACACGCAAATCCACGACATTGCGGGCATCATGGGCGGCGAATATTCGGGCGTGTCCCAGACCACCACCGACGTGCTGATCGAATGCGCGTATTTCGACCCCACCCGTATCGGCCGAACCGGCCGCGCGCTCAATCTCACCTCGGACGCCCGCGCGCGGTTCGAGCGCGGCGTCGATCCCGCCTTCCTCGTCCCCGGCATGGAACTCGCGACCGCGATGGTCCTCCACCTGTGCGGCGGCGAGCCGAGCGAAGTCGCGCAGGCGGGGACGATCCCCGATCCCTCGCGCACGATCGCCTATGATCCCGCGCATACGCTGCGGCTGGCAGGGGTCGACGTGCCCGCCGCCGAACAGGCCGCGATGCTGGGACGGCTTGGCTTCGACGTTGCACACGGAGCGCCGTGGGCCGTGTCGCCACCCAGCTGGCGGCGCGACATCGACGGCCCCGCCGACCTCGTCGAGGAAATCGCCCGCGTCCACGGCTACGCCCACATCCCTTCCACCGCGCTCCCCCGTGCGCCGGGCGTCGCCGTCCCCACCGCCACGCCCGCCCAGCTTATGGAACGCCGCGCCCGCCGCGCCGCCGCCGCGCTCGGCCTGACCGAGGCGATCACCTGGTCCTTCCTCCCCCCCGCCGACCTCGCCCCCTATGGCGGCGTGTCGTGGACGCTCGACAACCCGATCAGCGCGGACATGGCCGCGATGCGCCTCAGTCTCGTCCCCGGCCTGGTCGCCGCGGCGCGCCGCAACCTCGATCGCGGTGCGGACGGAGTGGCGCTGTTCGAAATCGGTCGCCGCTACCTGGACGATGGCGAGCATCTGACGCTCGCCGTGCTGCTGGCGGGCGAAGCGCGCGGGCGCGACTGGCGGACCGGCCCCGCCACCAAGCCCACCGCCTACGATGCCAAGCGCCTCGCCGAAGCGATCCTGTCCGCAGCCGGGGCTCCCGTGGACCGGCTGCAAGCGCAGACCGACACGCCGGACTGGCTTCATCCGGGTCGCTCGGCGCGCCTCACGCTTGGTCCCAAGGTGACGCTTGGGCTGTTCGGCGAACTCCACCCCGGGCTGACGCGCGACATGAATGGGCCGGTCGCGGTTGCCGAGCTGTACCTCGACGCGGTTCCGCCCACCCGCGCCCGGCGCGCGCGTCCCGCCTTCACGCCACCCGCGCTGCAGGCGGTACGGCGCGACTTCGCCTTCCTCTACCCGGCCTACGCGCCCGCCGACGCGCTGCTCCGCGCGGTCCGCGGGGCGGACAAGGCGGCGATCACGGGCGTGGCGCTGTTCGATCGCTTCACCGGCGCGGGTGTCCCCGAGGGCGAGGTGAGCCTTGCGATCGAGGTCACGCTCCAGCCGGGCGAGAGAAGCTTCACCGAGGCCGATCTGGACGCGCTCTCGGCCAAGATCGTGTCAGCGGCGGCCAAGGTGTCGGCGCGGTTGCGCGGCTAGGGACGCGCACGGAACGTTGTTATCCACAGGCCCGTTCTGGGGCTTATGCCTGCACGCCCTTACTGGTCCGGCCAGATCCGCCTTGCGCTTGTGTCCATCCCGGTCGAGATTTTCTCGGCGGTGAAGTCGAGCGGGGGGATCGCGTTCAACCAGATCCACGAACCGACCGGCAAGCGCGTCAAGTATGAGAAGGTGGTGCCCGGTGTCGGCCCGGTCGATCCGGCGGAGATCATCAAGGGTTACGAGTATGAGAAGGGTCATTACGTCACGCTGACCGAGAACGAGATCGACGATGTCCGCTTGGAGTCCAAGAAGACGCTGGAGCTGACACAGTTCGTCGATGCGGACGAAATCCAGCCGATCTATTTCGAGAAGCCCTACTGGGTGACACCCGCCGATGATCTGGCGGAGGAAGCGTACCGGGTGATGCGCGATGCGTTGCGCGCGAAGAAGAAGGTGGGCCTTGGCCAGCTCGCCCTGCGCGGCCGCGAGACGATCGTCGCGCTCAAACCGTGCGGGCGCGGGCTACTCATGGAAACGTTGCACTACGAAGACGAGGTCAATCGCGCGGCCTCCTACTTCCGCTCGATCTCGGACGCCAAGGGGCCGGAAGAGCTTGTCGATCTCGCGTCGATGCTGATCGATCGGCGCACCGCGCACTTCGATGCCGCAAGCTTCCATGACCGGTACGAGGAAGCTTTGCGCGGTCTGATCGACGCCAAGATCGGTGGGCGCTCCAAAGTCCCCGAGCCGGAGGCCACCGCCCCGCGCCCGACCAACGTGGTCGATCTGATGGCCGCGTTGAAGCGCAGTCTGGAGACGACGCCCGCCCCGGCCGCCAACGACACGGGAGCCGCGCCCAGGAAAGCGACGTCCAAGCCGCGCGCGGCCAAGCCTGTAGTTGCGGTGACCGAGCCCGAGCCCGAGGCCAAGCCCGCGCGGGCGCGAAAGCGGGCGTAAGAATGGCAGCTCGCGCGAAAACCAAGCCCGCCGAGGCGGCGGAAAGCAAGCTCGCGCAGTACAACGCCAAGCGCGATTTCGCCGCCACACCGGAACCCGCCGGGGTCGAGGCGGCAAGCGGGCAGAACATCTTCATGGTGCAAAAGCACGCGGCGACACGACTGCACTGGGATTTCCGCCTCGAACTCGGTGGCGTGTTGCTGAGCTGGGCGGTCACGCGCGGACCGTCGACGGATCCCGAGGACAAGCGCCTCGCGGTGCGCACCGAGGATCATCCGCTGACCTACGCCACCTTCGAGGGGACGATCCCCAAGGGGCAATATGGTGGCGGTACCGTGATGCTGTGGGATCGTGGCACCTGGACACCGCACCCGGGCAAGGATCCCGTGAAGACGCTCGAAGAGGGTCACCTCCATTTCACGCTGGCTGGGGAGCGCATGAAGGGCGAGTGGATCATGATCCGCCTCAAACCGCGCCCCAAGGAGAAGCAGGAGAGTTGGCTACTGCGCAAGGTGGCGGACGCGGACGCGGACGGCGATCTGGCAGCGGAGTATATGACCAGTGTGGCGAGCGGGCGGACGATGGAGGCGATCGCGGCGGGCGCGCCGATCGCGACCGCCAGGAAGGCCGCTCCCTCGCCCCGCTCCGCTGCGCTACGCATCGCTCTCGCTGGGGGAGAGGGTGAACGCTCATCCTTCCCCGGAGGGATAGGGATACCGTCGAAGCCGCAGGGAGAGGGAGCGCCGCCCGCCTTTCGCGCGCCGATGCTCGCCACGCTGGCCGACGCACCCCCGTCGGGTCGCGAGTGGTTGAACGAGGTCAAGTTTGACGGCTACCGGCTGCTTGTCGCGATCGGCGGTGGGCGGGTGGAGGCGTGGACGCGCAACGCTAACGCCTTCGTGCCGCCGAGCCTCGCGCCGATCGCCGCTGAACTCGCGCGTCTGCCCGGCACCGCGCTCCTCGATGGCGAGGTGTGCGCGCTCGATCACCATGGCCGCCCGCATTTCTCGATGCTCAAGGGCAGCCTTAAGGAGGGTAGTGAGGCGCTGGACTTATTCCTGTTCGACATCCTCGAAGCAGACGGCGAAGACCTGACCGCGCTGCCGCTGACCGACCGCAAGACGCGGCTGGCGGACCTCCTCAAGCCGCTCAAACCGCCGGTGCACTATGTCGACCATGTCGTGGGCGAGGGCGAGAAGGTCCTGGGCGCGCTGTGCGGCGGCGGCTATGAGGGCATCATCGCCAAGCGCGCCGACAGCAATTACGCGGTCGGCAAACGCGGCCCGAACTGGCTCAAGATCAAATGCGGCCACCGCCAGGAGTTCGTCATCGGCGGCTGGTCGCGTTCGGACAAGGGGCGCGGGTTCGCCTCGCTGCTGCTCGGGTATCACGAGGGCGATACGCTGATCTACGCGGGCCGCGTCGGCACCGGCTTCGATACGGCCGAGATCGGGCGTTTGACCGAACGGATGGCGGGAATGACCATCGCCGACGCGCCATTCGCCGAAGTGCCCCGCGATGCGCGGCGCGGTGCGACGTGGGTCCGCCCCGAACTGGTCTGCGAGATTGCCTACACCGAATTTACGCCTGAAGAACATTTGCGCCACCCAAGCTACCTCGGCCTACGCGAGGACAAGGCGGCGAAGGACGTGGTGCGCGAGCGTGCCGCCCCCCTTGCGTCGGCTGCGGCGCCACCGGCCCCGCAAGCGCAAGAGGAGAAAAAGTCCATTTTGCCCCGTACAGCGGGAGATATGCCTCCGAAGGGGGCGCAAGGGGCCTCGCCGCCCACGCCCACCCTCACCAACCCCGACCGTGTCCTGTTCCCCGAGAGCGGCATCACCAAGCGGATGCTTGCGCAGTATTACATCGCCGTCGCCGCCCTCATCCTCCCCGAAATTGGCAATCGCCCGCTTAGCCTCGTGCGCTGCCCGCAAGGTCGCGGCAAGCACTGCTTCTTCCAAAAGCACGATTCGGGCGGCTTCTCCGACGCGGTTCAACAGATCGATCTTCACGAGATCACGTCCGAGGGCGATGTCCGTCAGCCGTACCTCTACGTGGACAGCCTTGAAGGCCTGCTCTCCACGATCCAGATGGGCACACTCGAACTCCACATCTGGGGCAGCCATGTGCCCACCGAAGAAAAGCCCGACCGGCTGGTCTTCGACCTCGATCCCGACGAGGGGCTGGGCTTTCCCGCTGTCATCGAAGGCGCGCTCGATCTGCGCGCGCGGTTGAAGGCACGCGGTCTCGAAAGCTGGCCGATGCTCTCGGGCGGCAAGGGGGTGCACGTCATCGTGCCCGTCGCCCCCGAGCACGACTGGGCCACCGTCAAAACCTGGTGCCACGACTTCGCCGCCGCCGCCGCCGCCGAGCGCCCCGACCGCTACACCGCCACGCTCGCCAAGAAAGCGCGCAAGGGGCGGATTTTCATCGATTACCTACGCAACGGACGCGGCGCGACCGCGATCGCGCCCTACTCGACGCGCGCACGCGAGGGGGCACCGGTCGCGGTGCCGGTGAGCTGGAAGGAATTGCCGGGGCTGACCACCGGGGCAATGTACGGGGTTCGAGACGCGGCGGCGCTGCTCAAGCGGGCCAAGTCGGCGGGGTTGCGAAGTTGGGCACGGAGCGGGCAGCGATTGCCGATCGAGATCGATCGGGCGGTTTCCGGGATGGATCACGCTTCCTGACGCGCGGAGAATGCTTCAGCGCGTTGCCGCAGAGCGGAACGAGTGTCGTTCGTCTCGTGACGCTCGAAATGATCAAGCGGATACGCGAAATGAGCCCTCCCGACTTTCTGTGAACCGTCGAGAAGGCGCTTCCACTTACAGGGCAAGCGCGGGCCGCGTTGATTAGCCTATATGCGAAATCACGAGAGCGCGATCCGAGCGAACCGGAAGGTCGATGCTGGATCAGTCTCAGCACGACGGCGCTCGAGGCTGCCGATCAGACCAACTTCACCAGCCGGCGTTCGAGCGGGGCGAGTACGCCGCGCAACTCCGCGCCGCGTCTGATCACCACCCCACCCTCGCCCACCAGCGCATATACGCCCTGCTTGTGGCGTAGCGCAGGCCGCTTCCATACTTCCGCCTCGGGTCGCTCGCTCGCGCGGCGGAACGCGCTGAACACCGCCGCGTCCGCCTGCATGTCGATCGCGTAATCCCGCCAGAGACCCGCAGCGACCATGCGGCCATACAGATCGAGGATCGCCGTCAGTTCGGGCCGATCAAATACGGTCTGGCGGGGGCGGACTTGGGGCGGAGCGGGGAACGCGATCACGCTCGCCATCAAGCAGCGCGCTCCCGATCGTCCCCGCAGTCTATCTCGGCGCGCGCGCGTCGCAGTTCGGCGCGTAGCTGCTCGACCTCGGTGGCCAACCGCTCGACGCGCAATGCCATCGGATCCAACCCCTCGCACGGCGTACCGTACGGCAGGAACCGCTCGGCCTGCTCGGCCCCCATCACGGTTGGCTTGGCGGGGATGCCGACCACGGTCGCGCCTGGCACCACATCGCGCGTGACTACTGCATTCGCGCCGACACGGGCGCCCTCACCCACCCGGATCGGCCCCAAGATCGCCGCGCCCGAGCCGACGATCACACCGTCCGCGAGCGTCGGGTGCCGCTTGCCGGGGATGCCGTTGGAGGGATCGGTGCCGCCCAGCGTCACAAACTGGTAGATCGTGACATCGTCTCCGATTTCCGACGTCTCACCGATCACCACAAAGCCATGATCGATGAACAGCCGCCGCCCGATCCGCGCGCCGGGATGAATTTCGATGCCCGTCAGCGCGCGGCCGAACAGGTTGACTAATCGCGCGCCGAAATACCAGCGCACGCCGAACAGCATATGCGCAATCCGATGGAAGGCCATCGCCCAGACACCCGGATAGAACAGCACCTCCCAGCGCGAGCGCGGGGCGGGATCGCGCGCCTTGATCGAATCAAGATACGAAAACAGCTGGATCATGGACAGTGATTTAGGTGGCGTTCACGAGGCCCGCTAGGGGGCATGGGCGACCTGCCGCCGCAGATCATCTTGCGCCGATATCGCGCGCGTGGTGAACTGCGCTTATCCACTTTGGGAGGGACCCGCCGTGATCCGTTCAACACTTATCGCACTCGCCGCGCTCTCGCTCGCGGTCCACACACCCGCACTCGCTGCGCCGTGCAAGGACGCAAAGGGCAAATTCGTGAAGTGTCCGCCCGCCGCTTCCGCGAAACCGGCGCGCTGCAAGGATGCCAAGGGCAAGTTCGCCAAGTGCGATGCGCCGGGCGCGACGCCGATGGCCGCGAAGTAGCCACGGGAACGCGGGCGCGCTTGCGCTCGCCCCCGGGGGCGACGATGAGACGTTCGACTGATCGATCTCATCGCCGGACCTCGCCCATGACCCAGCCCGCCACCGCGCCGAGCCCGTTGGTGCCCGCACTTCCCACGGCCGCGAACGATCCCGCCGCCGTTTCGGCCGTGATCGATATCGGCTCCAATTCGGTCCGCCTGGTCGTGTACCGCACGGGCACGCGCGCGCCCGCGATGCTGTTCAACGAGAAAGTAATGGCGGGCCTTGGTGGCGCGCTCGCCCAGGGCAATATGCTCGATCCGGCGGCGATGGACCTGGCGCTGTCCGCGCTCGCGCGTTTCGCGCTGGTCGCGCGCGCGATGGGGGCGGCGCACCCCCGCGTTGTGGCCACCGCCGCCACGCGCCAGGCCGCGAACGGCTCCGCCTTCGTCGCGCGGGTCGAGGCCGTGACTGGTCTCAGGATCGAGGTGATCGACGGCGAGACCGAAGCGCGTGGCTCCGCCTATGGCGTGATCGCGGGTATCCCGGCCGCCGACGGCATTGTCGGCGATCTGGGCGGTGGGTCGCTGGAGTTGATCCGCGTCCAGGGCGGCGAACCGCGCGCGCGCGCGTCCGTGCCCGTGGGTTCGCTCAAGCTCGTCGCAGCGCGGGGCGAGGGGGGTAGGGCGCTCGACCAGCTGATCGCCGCCGCGCTCGCCCCGTTCGACTGGCTCGCGGAAGGCAAGGCCCTGCCCTTCTACGCGGTCGGCGGATCGTGGCGCGCGCTGGCCCATCTCGACATGGCGCTGTGCAACCACCCGCTTCCCGTCGTCCAGCAATACACCATGTCGCCCGACGCGCCCGAGCGCCTCGCGCATTCGCTCCAAGGCCTCGGCCCCAAGGCGCTCCGCGCGATCCCCAACCTTGCAAAGGACCGCGTGCCCGCGTTGCCCGGAGCCGCGGCGCTCTTGGGCGAGGTGGTCAAACGCATCGGCGCGTCCGCGATCGTCACCTCCTCCTTCGGACTACGCGAGGGGCTGTTATACCTCGATCTCTCGCCGGAGGTCCGCGCGCTCGATCCGCTGCTCTGCACCGCCGAAGCCGAAGCCGCGCGTAGCGGGCGGTTCGCCGAGACCGGCGCCGTGCTCGCGCGCTGGATCGCGCCATTGTTCGCGGACGATCATCCGCCGCTCACCCGCATCCGCGACGCTGCCGCGATCCTGAGCGACATCGGCTGGTCCGCCAACCCCGATTTTCGCGCCGCGCGCGCGGTCGACGCAGCACTGCACGGCCCTTGGGTGGGAATCACCCTCCCGGAGCGCGCGATCCTGGCAAGCGCGCTCCACGCCTGTTTCGGTGGCGAGGACGCCGAGCTTGCGGACGCCCGCTGGCGCGATCTCGCCCACGGCTACGATCTGTCGCGCGCGCGCGCGTGGGGGCTCGCGTTGCGCCTCGGCCAGAAGCTCGGGGGCGGCGCGGCGGGGCCGCTCGAGCGATCGCGACTGGAGCGCGCGGGCGATCAGCTCCGCTTGGCGCTGCCGCCCGACCTTTTGCCGCTGCTCGCCCCGCCCTTGCGGCGGCGGCTCAAGGCGCTGGCGGAGGCGATGGGGCTGGAAACGGGGAAGTAGACCGGACTTCACCGAACATCTTCGATGAGCTTCCAACGCGTGCCAGTTGGACTCGCGCATCAAGTGTCGGCGTCCAGGTCTTCCCCTCGCGATCGCCGTTCGCTACCTGTTCGCGCGATGGCCTCCCTCCCGCATCGCGCCGAACCCGCCTATCTCGCCGGCCTAAACGAACCGCAGCGCGATGCCGTGCTCGCCACCGAAGGTCCGGTGCTGCTGCTCGCGGGCGCGGGCACCGGCAAGACGCGCGCGCTCACCGCCCGCCTCGCGCATCTAGTGGCCACCAGGCGCGCGTGGCCGTCCGAGATCCTTAGCGTCACCTTCACCAACAAGGCCGCGCGCGAGATGCGCCACCGGGTGGGCGAACTGATCGGCGATGCGGTCGAAGGGATGCCCTGGCTCGGCACCTTCCACGCGATCGGGGCGCGCATGCTGCGCCGTCACGCCGAGCTGGTCGGGTTGAAGCAGAACTTCACCATCCTCGATACCGACGATCAACAGCGCCTGATGAAGCAGGTCATCGCCGAATCCCAGCTCGACGAGCGTCGCTGGCCCGCACGCGCGCTTGGCCAGCTGATCGACCGCTGGAAGAACCGGGGCTGGGTGCCGGCCAAGGTGCCCGCCGCCGAGAGCCAAGCCTTCGCCGACGGCAAGGGCGCGGCGCTCTACGCGCGCTACCAGGAGCGGCTCGCGCAGTTGAACACCGCCGATTTCGGCGACCTGCTGCTCCACCCGCTCACCATCTTGATCGAGCATGCGGCGATCCTCGAACAGTACCAGCAACGCTTCAAATATATGCTGGTCGACGAGTACCAGGACACCAACGTCGTCCAATATCTGTGGCTGCGGCTGCTCGCCCAGACGCGGCGCAACCTGTGCGTCGTCGGAGACGACGACCAGTCGATCTATTCGTGGCGCGGTGCCGAGGTCGCCAACATCCTGCGCTTCGAGGCGGACTTCCCCGGCGCGACCGTCATCCGCCTCGAACAGAATTACCGCTCCACTCCGCATATCCTGGGCGCGGCCGGGGGGCTGATCGCCAAGAATAGCGGCCGCTTGGGCAAGCAGCTGTGGACGCAGGTGAACGCGGGCGAGAAGGTCGGCGTCATCGGCGTCTGGGACGGTCCCGAGGAAGCGCGCACGGTGGGCGAGAAGCTGGAGACGCTGCAACGCCAGGGCGCGACGCTCGACGACGCCGCGATCCTGGTCCGCGCGGGCTTCCAGACGCGCGAGTTCGAGGACCGCTTCATCGCCATCGGCCTACCCTACCGCATCGTCGGGGGGTTTCGCTTCTACGAACGCGCCGAAATCCGCGACGCGCTCGCCTATTTCCGCGTCACAGTCTCTCCCGCCGACGATCTCGCGTTCGAGCGCATCGTCAACCGCCCCAAGCGGGGCTTGGGCGAAAAATCGGTCGCTGGCCTGCATCAAGTCGCCCGCGCCCGCCAAAGCAGCCTCGCCCAGGCCGCCGCCGATCTCGCACAGACCGACGAGCTGACCGGGTCCGCCCGCCGCGCGCTCGCCGATCTCGGCCAAAACCTCGCGCGCTGGCGCGGCCAGCTCGACGCGTCCAAGCACACCGATCTCGCCCGCCTGATCCTGGAGGAGAGCGGCTATATGGCCGCGCTCCAGGCCGATCGCTCCGCCGAAGCCGCCGGTCGCCTCGACAATATCCAGGAACTGCTGCGCGCGATGGAGGAGTATGATTCGCTCCCGAGCTTCCTCGATCATGTCGCGCTGGTGATGGACAACGACGCCAGCGACGCCGAGCCCAAGGTGACGTTGATGACGCTCCACGCCGCCAAGGGCCTCGAATTCCCCTATGTTTTCCTCCCCGGCTGGGAGGAAGGCGTCTTCCCCTCGCAGCGCAGCCTGGACGAGGGCGGCAACGCCGCTTTGGAGGAGGAACGCCGCCTCGCATACGTCGGCCTCACCCGTGCGCGCCGCCGAGCATGGGTGCTCCACGCCGCCAACCGCCGCGTCTACGGCCAGTGGCAATCCTCGCTCCCTAGCCGCTTCGTCGCCGAACTCCCGGGCGAGCACACGCACGAAGAGATCACCATGACCGGCGGGCCATCCTTGTGGCGCGCGCATCTGGGCGACAGCGACCCATTCGCGCACCTTGCGCGGGCGGGCGTGCGCGGCCCCGGCTTCCAGCGCGCTGCCGCCGCCGGAGGACGTTCGACCGACAAAGGCCCGGTGATCGAGGCACGAGCGAGTTCTGTTACGGTAGGCGCGCCCGCGCGGGGCGATATCGCGTTGGGCGGCCGCGTGTTTCACCAGAAGTTCGGCTACGGTCGCGTGATGGGGGTAGAAGGCAACAAGCTCGAGATCGACTTCGAGGCGGGGGGAGTGAAGCGCGTGCTGGACAGTTTCGTGCAGGTCGCGGCCTGAACGAAGGTCCGGTGCCTGACACAGGCGCGACGTGGGCGCGCGCCCGCCTCCACGATCCGGAAACGATCGCAGCCCCGCGCGTCTTGTAGGCAGCGCGCGAACGATCCCGCGCCGGCTCCACCATGAAGGACATCCCATGAGCGCCCCCGACAGCCTGAAAGAAGTCTACCTCGACGAGATGAAGGACCTTTGGTCCGCCAACGACCAGATGCGCCGCGCCCTGGATGCGATCACACCCAAGGCACACGATGCCAAGCTGAAGGCGATGCTGGAGAAGTCCAAGGAAGGCATCGGCAAGCATACCGAGACGCTCAAGCAGCTCATCGCCAAGCACGACCGCGATGTTACCAAGGAGCATTGCAAGGGCATGGAGGGCCTCGTCAACGAAGGACTCAAACATGTGCTCGAGGAAACCCCCAAGACGCCCGAACTTGTCGACGTGGTCATTATCGCCCAGTATCAGCGGATGACGCACTACGGCATCGCGGGCTTCGGCACGGCCGCCTCCCACGCCAAGGCGCTCGGGCTGACCGAGGACGAGCAGACGCTCAAGCAGATGACCAAGGACATTTACGGCGGCGACGAATATGCGTCGCATCTTGCCGAGATGACGGTCAACATGAACGCGAAGTCCGCCTAAGTACCAGTCCCACCATCCCCCAATTGGGGGAGGGTGGGGCCGAAGGCCAGGAGAGGGAGGACATTCACTCGCCGCGCGCTGGCCTTGCCAGCAACCGCTCCACAATCTCCCCGACCTC
>JAABUQ010000227.1_pt1 | contig 126400 bp, 113 predicted proteins | sample 5560001 | NCBI WGS metagenome assembly JAABUQ01 (sample SAMN10711888, study PRJNA513371) | rock metagenome | isolation source: Antarctica rocks | place: Antarctica: Victoria Land, Finger Mt nord | collected 2015-12-18
TTGCGTTCTTCCTCCTTGCGACGGACCAACGCAACGCTCTTTTTTTCGCTATCCTCTGCTTCAACTCTTGCCGTTCAAGTAATCTGACTGTCTTATGACATTGATGACATTCGACAAAATTGAAGTAGTTATCTATCTTCAGTTGTTAGTGTGCGGTTATTTCAGCACCGTTTCGCGGTGCCTGCATAATATGCCACACTTCTCGTACCTTGTCAACACTTTTCCAAACGAATTTTATAAAATTGAAAAATTCATTTTAGTGTCAGGCATGCTTACCAACGTAATTGGAGTGGGGGCAAAAGATAAACTCTATGCCGCTTTTGACCGATACAGAAAATATTAAGCGTCGCCTTGACGTTTATAAAACGGTGTGATAAGATTGTCTGAGTGTAGCATGAGGCTGACAAACTACTTAACCTCATTGTGGTGTGTTGCAGTTTGACAGTGCAGTCTACTAGTAACAAGATAAAGCTCCAAGTATTTAGGGAGGGAAACAATGCCAGCCACGTTCAACTATGCGAACATTTTGCATGCAGTCGGTCAGGTACTCGATCAGATTGACGTAAAAAGCTTTTCGATTCGCGAAGAAGAGGATGGTCTCTTCGTCGAAGGGTTCGATAGCGAAGGCCAACTCCAGGTTCAAGGGTGCTATGACATAGCTAGTTTATATGATCTCGTTAATAGCACAGAGAATAATGTAGAAAAGCTTAGTACAGTAAAAGATGGCACTCTGCATCGCTTTCTCGCGATTCATGAGCGTGAGCTGATCGGTGCCGCACGTTAATACAATATGCTATTGCGTATAAGCGCATTTGAGCGAGAACCGGGGGCTATTACTCCTCCGGTTCTTCTCTCATAAGAGAGAATGTATATTACTCTTTTGCATATTTCCCGATTATAGAATATGCCATAGTAGCTACACTAAAGTAAGGCGTAGACCCTCGACTTTATCAAAAAAGTATGATATGCTCATAGTTACAAAGAACTATTTTCCTTTCGTATCGACCTGAGTGCCGACACTATATGACTCTACTGCAACATTTATTTGAAGCATTTGTCATCACGGGAAGTAGTCTAGCACCTGAACAATCATAAAACTCGGTCTGCGCGGTTTCTCCCCATGAGAGGAGAAGGTTGTGCCTGAAGATATTGCTTTATTCATTGACTTTGAGAACATACGATACAGCATGCTAAATATTCAGCGACGAGAGCCTGACCCACAGGAGCTTATCGCTGTTGCACGTCGCTATGGGACTGTCATGGTAGCGCGTGCATACGCGGATTGGTCCCGTCAGCCGGAACCGTTCAAAGGTAGCTTAACGGCTGCAATGATCGACCGTGTTGATTGCCCTGCGAAGCAGCGTGATCGTATTCGTATGGGAACGTTTCACTATACTTCTGGAAATACTTCTACTGGTGCGCTCGGTAGCCCCACGTACATTGCGGAACAAGGAGCCGGTGGCCCTTATCCAAAACAATGGCCCAACAGTGTGACAGGCAATTCTGGACCACTTCCTGCGTTCAACTCGCAAAGCGTGAATAATGGATGGCCCACAGAACAAGAGTCATTGCCCCCTTCACAAAATGGGCTTGACGATGCATTGCTTCCACTTGACGAACAAATACCAGAAGAAGATAACTTTGGTTCATCTGATTATCAGCAGCGTGAATCATATAGACAATCATTATCTTATCAAAATTCTTATGGTCAGTCTCCTACAGGACCACTTGGACAAAATGGTAGCAGCCCTTTAGGATATCCCTCTACAGGAAATACTGGTCATATGCCTGCCATCAACGGAAACACGAACAATGGCACGGTCGTCCAAAGTACGGTCGTCCAAAGTACGGTAGACCTGAATATGTTGATGGACATTATCGAAACTGTTTTTGATCGTCCTACCATTTCTACCTTTGTTTTAATGACCGGCGACAAAGATTTCACGCGCATTAGCGCACGTCTAAAGTTACGACTCAATAAAACTGTTATTGTCGTTGGAATTCCGGGAACCGTCAGCCGAGATTTGATCAGTAGCGCAAATCAATTTGTACCACTCGTACCTATTGGGGGAAATACAGGGACGGTATCAGGCAATACGGGAACGCTTCCCAGTATCAGCAGTGTAACCTTCTCACCAAATGCTCCAACGGGGAATACCACACCAATGCCTGCCATCGGCTATCCTGGCAATGCAAATCCATCTGGTACACAATTCCAGCAAGCACCGTTTGGAACACCACAGATGGATGTTCTGGATCCACAATTTTTGCAGTTTCTTGATTATATCGACCGTAATTGGTCCTGGCGTACCATTATTGGCGTCTCAAACTTTATTGGTGATCCTCTGAACCCAAAGAATCGGTTTCGAGGACGGCTCACACGTGAGTCGGCACGTGAACTTCTCAACACCTGTATCCAACAAGGTATTTTGTTGGTCCAAACGGACTCAACGGGAGCCGAGGATTTACGGCTCAATCGTCTGCATCCAGGTGTCGATGATGTACTCAAGCAGTTTGTGCGGTAAAATATCATTATTAACGTGCGACCATAAGGGTCACCCCTACTATACTCAATGCTATATGCAACTGCGGAATATAGTAGGGGCGACCCTTATGGTCGCACGTTGAGATTTCTCTCCAAATCGTCCTGTTTGAACGGTATTGATCCTTTTGGTCGCTCGTTATCTATTACATTACGTTATCTTTCCGTACTATATATTCATAATATCTCAATTAGTGAAGGAGAAATCTTTTATGGACGAGTCTCGCGTCTCGGTTCTGCGTCGCATGGTCGCTAGCCCCAGTCCATCGGGGTTCGAGCAGTCTGTACAACAGGTTATTCGCGAAGAGATTAAAAAGTATAGTGATACTCTACGTACAGATGTACATGGGAATGTAATAGCTACGCTCAATCCTGATGGTCAACCACGTGTGATGCTAACGGCCCATTGTGACGAACTCGGCTTATTAGTGCGTTACATCGATGGCGATGGCTTCCTCTATTTTGCTCCTATTGGTGGTTTTGATCCTGCAACACTCCCCGGTAGTCGCGTCGAAATACATACACCTGATGGTCCTGTTCTGGGTATTATTGGAAGAAAGCCAGCCCATCTGTTAAGCAATGACGAGCGTAACAGTATGCCAAAACTTTCTGACATGTGGATCGACATTGGTGCTGCAAACAAGGAAGAGGCACAAAAACTTGTACCACCAGGGAGCGTAGCCACGCGTGCAGCACAGCTTGAGTCATTACGCGGCGATCTGATTGTTTCACGTGCGTTGGATGATAAGTCAGGTGTGTTTACAGTTATAGAAGCGATGCGACGTATTCATGAACAACGCGAGAAGCTGCAAGCAAGCGTCTACTTTGTCTCGGCGGTGCAAGAGGAAGTTGGCTCACGGGGCGTACAAACCAGTGCATACAGTATCGAACCATTGATTGCTATCGCGGTAGATGTAACCTTTACATCCGACCATCCAGGAACGTCGAAGAGTGAGATTGGTGATGTAAAGCTCAATGGTGGACCGGTAATCACAATAGGTGGTCATGTCAATCCCCGCGTCTACCAGATGCTTGTCAAAGCGGCAGAAGACGCTGGTATGGCATGGCAACTTGATGTACAAGCGGCAAGTACCTATACTGATACGGATATGATTCAGGTTGCAAGAGGTGGTGTTGCCACAGGGCTTGTGAGTATTCCATGCCGCTACATGCATACAGGTTCGGAAGTTGTTTCACTGCATGATATTGACCAGATTGCGGATGTGCTATCGCGCTTCGTGCTAGCAATTGATAAAGAGGTAAATGTTATTCCATAAATATTTGTAGGGGCCATAATTCATTACGCTCACGTCCCATATATGAGGACGTGAGCGTAATGAATTATGGCCCCTACACCTATTATTGCTGCATTGGTGGTAACTCTTGTTGGTATTCAGCACGGGGCTGCTCGTATGAGTCATACTGCTGCTCTTGTGGTGCCTGATACTGTTGCTCACCCATCGAGTTTACATCGGAGTGCGGCTGATAGTATGGCTGCTGATAGCCTTGCTGGTAGGACTGATAAGGTTGCTGCTGATTTTGGGTCGGTTGATAATATGGTTGCTGGTACGGCTGCTGATTACGTGGTTGATACCATTGGTTCTGTGTACCGCGCCACATACTTCCGCCTGCTATTGCCGCGAATATGGCTCTACCAATCAAAGCCAGGATAATAATTGTGGCTATGCCAAACACAATACCCATTCCCCCATGACCAACAAAAAAGAACAACGGAATGAACAAGAACCAAAGATGGCGTAGTCGTGGGCCACGTCTATATCTATACCACATCGTGGTTTTCTCCTCGTGAAACCTGTAAGAACACTCTCATACTATTACTACGCTTGTTTACTGCTGCAGGTTGTGTCAGACTGAATCACTATCACCTATAGCTTTCCGCTATTAAAAATATAACATATTGCAATTTATTTGTCAAGGGGTATTCAGTAGTTCTTTGAATATAACCACGCCTGTTGCTGTTCCGTTGGTATAGCTGTATAGCACAAGCAACCCTTCTTGCGCTCCTCCTTTGAAACTTGCGTTATAGGATATATTTGTCGAGAAGGGTGTCGTACCATTTGCGTCGGCGGTGCCAATGCTGTTGTAGAGGTGGTCGAGTATTTTAATCTTATTGACTGTACCTGTTGCTGTACCTGCCACAGTTGTTGTACCGTTGAGTAGGTCTCTGTTTTGCGGAGACGTAATTGCCAGACCATCCGAGGTGGCAGAGGTAGCTTCCCAGATACCGTTGTTTGTGTTGCCTTCGAGACGACTCAACATTACCTTGATGGCACCACCCGCGTTTTTCACCATCACAACGGCATTGCTATCGTGCTGATTGCCACCACTCACGAGCGTTGTAGGAGCATCCGGGGGCCAATCAAGCAACTTTGCCGCCAATTTACTCGCTACCTGTGCCGCACTGAGCAGAGGTTGCTTACCCTGATTCACCTGTTGCTGCTCATTCTCGGCTTCATAACGAGTCAAATTGGGGAAAATAGCTGGAAAAGAGACGGGCACGAGCGTTCCGACGCTGTTAGACCACTTAAATTCGCGGAACAAATCTGGTTGATAGCCCGTTGCCGTCTGACCCGCATTGATGCTCGATCCCTGATCTACTTCAGCAGTAAGCAACGTGTTATATGCGCTAATCTTTGCGTCACCCTTATACAAGCCATGTAGCTTAAAAATTTGCCTGGGGCTGGGGCTAGTGATATCGGTGAGCACATAAATATCGGCGGTCTGTCCTGTCCCCTCATAGCGTGTTATCACAAGTGCCTGTAGTGAAGAATCGCTAGTAAGTTCTGCACAAGTAACACTTACAACGGTATTCAGACCTTGATCGGTACTAAGAATTGGATTCCAGTGCGAAGGATCACTAACAGTAACCGGACATGGTTGTGTGCCGAGACGTGGAGCGGCGTTTGGCGTAGCATCATTCGCAGCACCACTGGTTGTATTTTTATCAGATGTAGTCGTTGTGGTCGCTCCACTACAGGCAGCAAGACACAAGAGCAAAACACTGCACAGGCAGAACACAGGTATATATTTAGCTAGACGAGCATACATAGTCATAAGACCTCCCAAAAGATCAGTATATCTCTTTATGTACTAACGTACAAGCACAAGAAACAAGAACAGAATGAGCTAGCTCATTCTGTTCTTGTTTCTTGTGCCTGCAAAAGTGCTACGTTTTAGCTCAGTTCGGTTGTTTGCAGAGCGTCCATCGCACCACCCATAGCTTCTGTTGTGAAGGCATCTTCGGGGATTGCACTATGGTTTTCATGTCTTACAAAGACATGGAAGTCTGGAGTCATACGATAGAAGTAGCCATGATAGGTTGGCTCATAGAAATTGTTGACCAGTACAGCAAGAACCTGTTGCTCTTGTGAAGCGTATTGCTGATTCATCAACTCGTTATAGCGGTGAAGAGCAAGCAACATCAAGCTCTGGCCGCGCGTCTCTTTGTACGCTGTTATAGGCTTACCTGTCTGCAAGTCGAACGCGAAGTAGTAGCCACCGAGTTTTGCATCCCACATGTTCGTCGATTGCAGCATCGCTTGCAGAGCCTGCGTCGCGACATTGAGGTACTGAGGGTTATGTACAAGAGTATACGCCGTCAACAAAGCGTCGATAATTTGTCCCTGCATGGAAGTTTTCGCCTTGTAGCTACTCTCTTTATCATGCCCATTCTGGCTTACAATCATGTCATCGTAAAACAGGTGATAGTTTGGGTTCAGGGCCACTGCGATAGTGTGGTTAATCGTACTTTCGCCAGCACTGACCCAGATAGGAGTATTAAAGCGCAGACCGGCATCAATCAGGGCAACGCCACTGACAAGCGTGTGATCGGTATTATAGTTACCGGGTTTATGACTATGATCGTAGACGAAGCCAAGTTTAGGATCGTAGTTACGTTTGTAGAAGTTGTTGGCGACGTTGTGGGCATCATTGATGAGTGCCGTATTTTGTAGCAGGGTACCGGATTTCAGTAGAGCAAAGTAAATCCACCCCTTTGGCATACTGTAATTTTGGAAATCCGTTAACACCATTGCAGTAGCCTTCACTACTTCGCTGTCGTAGGTATGGTCTTGTGGGTGCAACTGCTGATATTCGGCCAGCGACTCTAGGTAGAGCAAGTCAACCTGTGGATCATGGTTATGCTGCACATCACCATCTTCGCCAGGATTTGTGACATTTGTGATTGATGGATCGCTCATCTTCCAGTTGATATAGAGTCCACCTGTTACTACTTTCCGTGTCATAGCTTGAGTATTCCAGGCGTGTTGTTCCATATTTGTCAATATCTGGTTTGTAAGTACGTCAATTGCTGGCGAGGTCGTGGTAAAGCTTTTTATTTGTAGATGTACCGGCCTATGTTTGATTGGTAGCCATGCGGCACCACTGGTAGTAGTCATGCTAAGAGAACACCCTACGAAAACAAGAGCAAGCAGCAATAAAAAGCCTCTCCTAAGTAGATGAACGCGCGATAGATGCATAGAATTGTTCTCCTATGTACTCATATAATGGGTGCATGAAAAGCTGATGACACAAACTAAAGCGTGAGTATAGCCATCATGAAAACATAATGGCATATTAACTGGTAACTATAGTACAAGGACTCATCGCGAGTGTCGCTAAGAGATACTATCGGCACTATGAAAGTAAAAATTGAGAGCATTACATGTGAAGATAGGAATAGATATCTTGCTAGTGTGTTGTTCCTGTATTCTGAATACGGACAAAAGCACTCATGCCAGGCAGCAGCGCATGATTAGTATTTATGATTTCGACCCAGACCTCGAAGGTGTCTGTCTGTGGATCAGCACTGGGAATAATTTCACTAACAATACCTGTAATTTTTGCCGATGGCAGTGATGAAGGTACGACGAGTGCTGCTTGTCCTCTTTTTATCTGGTGAATATTGGTAAGAGCAATTTTTGTATGAACAATCACCCTCGACTCATCCATGATCGTAACGATGGCAGTATTCGCACTGACTAGATCGCCTACATTGACCGTGATTGCAGTGACCACACCTCGCATTGGTGATACCAGACTGCCTTTATGCAGTGTTATAGATGATGTCTGCCCAACAAGAGCCTGATATTTACTTTTTGCGAAATCATATTTTTGCTGTGCTAGAGCGACGGTAAGTGCATTTCCATTTGTAGCTACAGACTTTAGATAGGTTTGTGCCGCTACAAGATCGTTATATGCCTGGGTTGTCTGCGAGTTCAATTGTGATGGATCGAGTTGCATAAGCGGTTGATCGGGTGTTACCGTATCTCCGGGTTTGACCAGAATAGCTAAGATACGTTCCGTTGCTGGATAAGAAATAACGAGTTCTTGATTTGGAAAAATAATACCGCCTCCACTGACATAATTTCTTGTATTCTGATCACTATCTTGATTTTGTGCGAAGTTGGGAACGCCTCGCACCGTCAACCACAGCGAAAGCACAATGATACATAGAATAGCAACGTTAATGGCGATAGCCCTTCTGGTCCAGAGTTGTTCTGGCTTTTTTGAAACGGCTATAGCTCTTTTTAGATCAGGCGTATCTTTTGAAGCTGGAATGGATGGAGCAGGTGCTACTTGGGGCGCAGCCCACAATGGAAGCGAGGGTAGAGGTGATAATGGTTTTACCTCTGGAGCCTCTTTTTGCGGCAAAAACAAGCCTGGGACGCCAGGCATTCGGCTATGATTACCCGGTTTATTCTTCATCAATCCACCACCTTATGCATGTTTATAAGAGTACAAAAGTATTTTGAATGTATCTATATCTTTTGGTATGTGTGTCTTTCCACTGGCTCATACTGGTGGAGCAGTTTTCGTAGTGTTCTTACTAGATAGGATGTAGGAGAGCTGTAAACAACTCTCCTACATCCTATCGTTCATTCTATAGTGAAGCTACAACACGGCGTTAGTGAATGAGCCAGTAGCCTTTATCGTTGCTTTTATCGGTAGTGTAAAACTCACCGCTCGCAATATGTTCGCCAGCGAAGGTGTAGGTACCACGCAAGACGATAGTGGTGGGCACGCCGACAAAGAGGCGAACATAGCTGTAGTTGTCTTCACCGTGAAGTGCCACACAGGATTGCGCTTTGACGCAATAGATACCTGTGTAGGTGTCGTTTGCACCAGCGATCAGTGTGATAGTTGCATGTAACTGCTGGCCTTTGTCCTTACCCTGTTGCACAATAGCGTAGAAATTCCAGGAGCCTGCAATCGAAGGAACAGAGGCGTTGATAGCCGTCCAGGTGCCACTCGAAGCATTTGCACCTGTACCGATGGTGTAGGTACCAGCAAAGCCTGATGCACCTTTATGAACGAGGTTATTGACAAACTTGCCGACCGCGTGAACAGAGGGGAACTGTACAAATGAACTGATCGTGAAAGCAATATTTGTACCATCGGTTGTACCCGCGATGCTGGTACAATGGCTATGATTGTCGCTAATCTGTAAGCCACACATATGACCCGTGACAGTTGTACCTGACACCAACAATTCTACCTGACCACTAATTGCAAGACCAGTTTTGGGGCCAGAAGTAGTGACGCCTTGAAATTTGTAGTGCCCACTTAATGGCGATAGCACTGCTGGGGCCGCATGTGCCATGAATACAGTGAAGCTCCCAGCGACAGCTACTGCAATAAGCAGTAAAGGAGCGATAAGCCATGTTAGTCTCATTGTGCGACGGCTAGAGCATATTGTAGAGTTACTCATAAAAACCTCCCAAAATACTATATGTTTTTCCTTATATAGAGCGAAACGTCAGAGCGCGGTATTGCACATTCACTATAGACAGCAGAGAGGAGCCTATTCCTATAACATAGTGGAAACTAGCGGTCCTCTTGTAGACGCAAATACCACAGTCATTCCTTCACTCGACATTATAGGAAAAATACAGTGGCAACAAAATGGTATGTGCCTATATGTCGTTCCACAATGAAAAGAGCGACGTGTATGACAATAAAAAAGCACTGGCAGGAGAGGGTTTGAGTACGTAGAGGAGATATCTAGTTCTCTGTCGATAGTACAAATCTTGCACATATCATGATAAGTAGCCATAGGACCTTTGGGGAAAGAGCGGACAGGGAGAGCCAATGCACAGAGAGACCGCAAGGGTCTCCCTACATGTTAGATATGGACAAATTGCTGCTTGACATTCCCTGGAGGATACGGTATCATAGGCATCACGAACGAAAGAACGAGATATATTGGGGTGTCGTTCAATGGTAGGACTGCCGTCTCTGGATCGGCCAATTGGGGTTCGAATCCCTGCACCCCAGCCAGGGAGAAGCTGTGAAGGCTTCTCCTTTTTTGTGTCCTCGACTACTTTGTACGCGTATATTTTCTTGCATAATGTTTGTACAACGTTTGCGCCTCTTTTCACATAAAACTTACGCTTTTTTGCTCTTACTCTACACAATTTTGCTCATGACAAAAGACATGAGTTAGCACACCTTATTTTTCATACATACTGTGTTATAACTATGTATATAGTTTGTACAAGGAAATGCAGGAGAATAAGATCATGCCGACTCTTACAATACCATCTGAGACAGAGGTAATTGCGCGGTCGAACGAAAAGACCGAATTAATACGAGATATTTCAGTTGCGCCAGCAGAGACAACGGCTACTCTGGTGGAGGAGAAGCCCGAACAAGCCGAACAGCGTATACTCGTGGCGCGTGCATTACAGGGAGACGAGAAAGCGTTTAACGATATAGTCGATCAGTACGGCTCGTTGATGCTGCGTACAGCAACTATGATTGTGTCAGACCACGATATTGCAGAAGATGTGGTACAAGATGCATTCATTCAGGCGTGGCATCATCTAGCGGACCTGCGCGAAGCGGGAGCCTTGCGTCCATGGTTGATGCGTATCGTGGTGAATCAATGTATTAGCTTCAAAAGACACCTCACCCGTACCACAGCATTTGTACGCCAGGCACTTTCGGAGCAGGAAATAGACCTGACAGCACAAATAGCCGATCATCACAAAGGACGTATGGAGCGCGACTGGGACCTGGCCCAAGCAATTGAAGAATTGCCATTGAAGCAACGTGTCGTGATTGTGCTACATTACTATAATGGTATGACGTTACCAGAAATGGCACACTCGCTGCACACATCCGAAAATACGCTCAAAAAGCGTATACAGGCTGCGCTTACCAATCTGCGCCGTGTTCTGCGCCCCTCAGATATGGATGAGGGTCTGACAAGTGCTGTGTTGTGACACATCACTTGCCACCTCAGTTGCATAAGAAAGCAAAAGTGAAGCATATACATATATTGCCGTTTTCAATTATTAACTCTCACCTGACATTTTTAACGCATCTATAACCAATTTACAACTACGCAATAGCTATACATTTGGCGTAATTTGTTATACAATGAAGCAGGATGAATATATTTTTTGATGGGTTGATGATAGAAGGGTGGCTTACTCATGAATACAACAACACAATGGCATATCTTATGGAACCTGTCCCTGTTACCTCCTCTGGAAATAATTCCCTCAGATAGTTTCTTTTGCGAGATCTCTCAGACATACACTGCTTCTGCTGTTCAACTCTTTGGTTTTTCTCCTCCACTTATCTGGGAAGAAGCACAAGAACAGCCAAAAGTGTATAATGAAGATGTAGACGATAGACCTGCTCCCGATTCAGATTTTTCCGTGCAAGGAGAATTTGCCGCATTCCTATACTATATGGAATAAGAACATAGGGTTATTGGATAATGGATGTGTGGTTGGGAGGAGCTATGTTTATTTCCCATGAGCGTGCTGTTGCAAATAAGCAACGCGTTGTGCGTCCTGGTCTATGGCGTCTGGGCATGTCTGGTTGTTCTCTTTGTATACGTTTAGGTACATACGTAGTAGTTGCACGGGCATTAGGAACGCAAAATTTGGGTGTTTTGCTTTTTACACAGTGGATCGCTTCACTACTCTTACCATTTATCGGTACAGGCATGACACCACTTGCTAGCTCCCGTGTGGTCGAGCTTCACTATTATGAAACAGCACATACTATAGCAGGTATTTTTCATCTCAGGTGGCGACAGCAATGTCATCGTATACTGCTCTATTGCATCATCTATGTGCCTCTAACGTTCTTCCTCTCTCTCTTGCTGAAAGGTGCAATTCCATTTTTTCTCTTACTGGTAGCTGGTCTTGCTGCAACCCCATTACTATTGAGTGGCGTTGCAAGTACGACATTGCAGGGACTACGCCACTATAATCTGCTCGCGACGCTACGTTTCTTCAGTACACTACTCAATTTCTGTCTTGTTTTCCGCGTCACACAGGAACACAGTCAAGTGGTGGGCATGCTACTACTGGTACCAGCATTTACAGGAATACTGACACTAACAATAGCGTTACTTTGTATCGCAAAGTTACTGCCATTTCATGACGCATTAGAACCTGGGCCGCTCTTACGAGAACGTATCGAGCAGAGCCAGCGTCCTTCGCTACTCTTTTTTGTATTAGATACGGTGAGCTGGCGCGAACTGCTTTTTCTCGTACTTATTCTGATGTATGGGCAAACATTTACAGCATTGAGCTACTATGCATTCAGCTTGCTGTTATGCACGCATTTAATCGAGGTTGCACCGACGTTGTTTATCACCTGCATACTTCCTGTCACGTCACGTCTCCTTCGCAAACATATATACACAGATACATACAATGCTTTTGTAAAAACATCCTATGCTATTGCTCTACTTGCAGGAGTCATGTGTACATGCATCAGTATTTGCGCTCCCCTCATCATCAGCATCTGTTTCGGCAACAGCTATCTCCCGATGGTCACACCCTTTCGTATACTGCTGAGTGGAGTTGTCGCAGGGAGTGTCGCAACGGTAAGCCTGACATATCTTGCTCAGCACAAGCGAAGACGCGAGCAAACATGGCTTGGTATAGGAACAGCGGTGCTACACATTGGCCTTGCTCTTCCCTGTATCATGCTTTGGGGTATCGTTGGTGCCGCTCTCACCAGTACCATCGCCCATGTTATTATGACTATAGGAATTATATTGATTTGTCGCAAGTTTCTTTTGCACAGCTACTCGAAAGGGAAAAATAAAGAGTGACTTTACAACACGGTATACAAGGGGCCGCCAAAGAAACGCATAGAGAGCACCAACTTCGCTGTAGCATTATTCTCTGCACCTATAATCGCCGTAACCTAGTTTTGACAGCATTAGCAGCACTACGGCGTCAAACGCTTCCCTATGAGTTGTTCGAGGTGATTGTGGTCGATAATGGTTCACAGGACGGCACCTTTGCTGCTGTCAACGCCTATGTGCATGCGGGACCGATTATGGCATCCAGAAATCCTCCCCATACATGGCGCGTTCGCTGTCTTATAGAAGTTCAGAATGGGCTTTCCTATGCACGCAAGACGGGATTACAGGTTGCAGTAGGTGAAATCGTTGTCTTTCTCGACGACGACGCAATCGCGCAGCCAACGTTTCTTGAGTGCTTGCTAGCAGCATATGATGGAACAAAAGCCGATGCAATTGGTGGGCGCGTCGAGTTACGCTGGGAGGCTCCGCGTCCACATTGGGTGAGTGATAATATGCTCGATGTGCTTGGCTATTTTGCACCTACAAAAGAGCGTAGCCGTCTTCAGCCTCCGTTGGAGGTGAGCAGTTGTAATTTCTCCATCAAACGTGAAGTGCTACTGACCATTGGACGTTTTTCGCCTCTGTTGGGCAAACGCGCAGACGCTCCCATCAGCATGGAGATTGCCGACCTCTGTCGTCGTCTGCATGCAGCAGGTTATGCGTTGTGGTATGAACCGGAGGCAATCATAGAACATCGCGTGCCAGCCGCACGCCTGACGCGGCCATACTTTGTGGGGCATGCATACTGGCAGGGGCGCTCCGAAGTTATGGCGCAATATGCCGATACACAGCAACATCAAGCGGTGATGCAGCAAAAACTGCCAGCGGTGTTGCGCTCCGCACTGCCATATGCACAAGATGTAGTGCGTATCGCGTTCATCGACCGCCTGCTCCTGTTCTTCGCGGGCAAGCCTTCAAGTGAGCGGTTATTGGCGGCAATGGATCAGGCACGAAGTTGGGGGCATATTCAGCAACGGCTGCAATTTGTTGGGCATGCGCCATCCGAGTTAAGCACGCCCTCTGTTTTCTTTGTAAGCCCGAACGAACACGATGTTTCTGCACATTTGTTAGCACAGGGATTACAGGGGCGAGGTGTACGTAGCACGACCAGTATTGCTGATATTCCACTGGCATGGCTCTGGCAACACCGCGCCTTTCAGGGAAAAGCTATCGGCATTCTGCACTTCTATCGGCCAGGAGCGTTTACGTTCACCCCTGGACAGAGCCAACGTTTCTGGTTTCTGCTCTGGCTGGCGAAACGTTGGGGTATTCGTATCGTGACGACCGATACTGGTGGCTGGTGGCAAACTACACCTGGGCTACATGCACTCCCCCGTCGTGTGTTTGAGCATACGCTACTAAGACAGAGCGATATCATCCTAGCCTTTACGCGTCAGCCCGACCAACTTTATCCTGACAAGCGGCTACGGCGTCGCGTGCGTAGCCTTCCTCATCCTGGCTTCCGTGATGTCTATCCTCCTACACCAGCGCGTGCGGTGATATACGCCAAATTTGGGTTGCCGCCGCAATCCAACTACGTCTATCTCTGTCTTGCGATGCATCACAGCGAGCGTGAACTGCTGCTCCTGGTTGACATATTTACCGAGGCACAAAAAACGTCGCCTCATAGTAGTACGTATCTCTTGCTCGTCGGCACACCACCAGACAAACAAGACACATTACAGCAACGTGTGAAAGGTAACAAAACTATTCTTTTCTTCACAAAAGAGCCGAAGCAGCAGGACATTTCGCTCTATATGGCTGCATCTGATGCCGTTGTCCTGCCGCACTTCGCACAGCATACGGCGGGTATGTTAGAGATTGCCATGCTCGCGCTCTCGTTTGAACGCCGCATCGTCGTACCCGACCTACCACGTTTTCGCGGCATGTTACCACCGCGTGCTATCGCAACCTATAATCCCAACAGCCGGGCTTCACTGGTGCAGGCACTCTTAGAGGTACAAAATAGTGAGTTCCGTTTGAAGGTCAAGGATAGAAAAGCGTTAGAGGCTAAAAATGGCTGGAATCAATATGCACAACGCTTCGTCGAAATATATAAGCAGGTTTTGGATAAGCCATAACAAAGAGAACCATAGACAATATACCCCATTGGTACGGTAAAAAGGTGCAACTCGTCCACATATCGTTTATAATGTCAAATGACATATGATGAGACAGCAGATAGAGAGGCTCCTTGTGCCATAGAGTGCCTGCTTATAAAAATACAGCGAGGTTTTTACATTGAAACGTTCACATCTAGCAAGAGAAATAGTCGAAACGGTCGCGTTGACCATCCTGATCTTCCTGACCATCCGTTTTGTGCTGCAAAGTTATCATGTCGAAGGTACGAGTATGCAGCCAGGTTTAACGAGTGACCAGTATGTGTTGGTGAATAAGACAGCGTATCTCTTTCGTGCCCCTGAGCGTGGCGATGTGATCGTCTTCCATGCTCCGCGCGACACTGGCAAAGACTATATCAAGCGCGTGATTGGTCTCCCTGGCGACGTGATTCAAACAGACAATGCCAATGTATGGGTCAACGGTGTAAAGCTGAGCGAACCATATATCGCTGAAAAATATAATCCAAGCGGCATCAGTTGGAAGGTACCTGCTAACTCTTATTTTGTGATGGGCGATAATCGGCTTGTGAGCGATGACTCGCGTGATTGGTGTTACGTGCCTAAAGACTATATGGTAGGCAAAGCGGTAGCGGTCTACTGGCCGATCAACCGCTGGAAGATTATACCCACCTACTCTGCTGTCTATGCTCAGGTCAAGGCACCTCCGACAACTGCAAGCGGCACCTGTTCGTAGCATAGGTACAAGGAGGGTTTGGGGATGCAAGACTCAGAAGAGCAATATTCATCGCGCCAACCTCGTCACAACGGCGACCAAGGGTCCACGGCAGACAACATGCCAGACGATGCTATTGTAAGAGAGAAGCGCAACGAGGTACCAGCACGAGCATCGAGAACACAGAGTAGACAACAGCCTCGCCAGTTTGCTCGTACATCTTTGCTGCCAGAACGTGGTCTCTGGTACGCGCTTATCGCAGGAGGCATCGCAGGTATCCTCGACGTGCTACTAAACATCGCCATTACGCTCTCGAATAGCGCAACCTATCAACGTGTCGTAAGTGAAGGGAAAAACATTACCCTTAGCACTGCTACAACAGTATTTGGTCTGCTATGCCTCAGCCTTATTATTGACATAATCATCTTCGCCGTCACGGGCTACATCGTAGGCAAAATCGTGGTACGACGACGGCTCGGCTTTTTAGCGGGTGCATTGATCGGTGCCCTTGCCTATCTCATCAGCTTCCTGGTGCGCTACATTCCCAACTATCCTGGCAACACGGCAACAAGCGGAGCTACAAACGCCAGTACGCTGAGTATAGCACTACTCTTCTTGCTCATCTCCGCGATTATCGGTGGCCTCATCAGCCTCCTTGGAACATGGCTTGCTACGCGTAGGCACCCATATTACACAGCCTAACTAAAAAATGTGCGCGACATGTATGTCGCGCACATTTTTTGATTAGGCTGCTTTTTTTCGGCTCAAACGGAACGACGCGTGGGTACGAACAGCGCGGTCGGAGGACCAGGGAGCGTGCGGTGCCATCGTCAAGCCAGCGAGATGAATAAGCACCCTGTCGTAGTTGACGCGCCAGCCACGAAAGTTTTTCCACGCGTCGTCGCGGTTCCGTTTGAGTGGTACACCAGCCCCGGCCAGCGCATCGTAGGCATCGTCGAACTCTTTGCGCGTAATGCTGATAGGGTCATCGGGGTGTGGATTCGGGTCGTAGGCGATGCCAAAGAAATCGGAGATGTGGCGCAGAGCGAGAAAGCCAGCGCGAATACAGAGGTCTGCCTGCGTATCCTTTGGTATGTCCAGCGTCGAGGAGGCGAGTGCAGCGGCATCCAATACCGCTCCGGCTGCCGTGACCCACGAACGATCAGGTTGGGGCGAGCGAAAGAAGGCCAGAGCCGCAAGCGATGTATGCGTTTCATCAATATCTACAAACCATAGCTCCCATGTGGTCCATAGCTCGTTGAGCAGGTTCAAGCGGTTCAGCGCATGAAAACGTGTCAGCAGCGTAATAGCCGAGGGTGGAGAGCCAGCGCGTACCTCAAGCATCGTCACCGTTGCCTCACGTTTAGAGAACGCGGCGTACATCGTTGGTAGATAGGCAATCAGCAAGGCGACGAGAAAAAGACCGATGGCGGCCTCAGTAAAGATCAACGAGGTTGTCACGATATCGTCGAGCGTGGCATAGCCCAATGTGAAAAGCGATGACCCGCTAATCTTGTACAAGGCATAGAGAGGCTGCCCTGTTGTCGCCCAGAACATCGCGATATAGCCCACCAGGACGCAGACGAGCCATACAGCAGGGAGAATGACGAGCGTGAACGGTGCATAGAGAGCCATAATCTCATCGCGCCGCCCGTAGGTACGTTCAAAGCTGATACGGAAATCGAAGACATTACGCATCACGATAAAGACAACCCGTACCAATTGGTCCGGCGCACTACGCGGCAAAACAAACGTGCGAACAGCCGAGATCAGGATAGAGAACACCAGAACAAAGCCCACGACAAAAGAGAGAATACGCAAAAGAAATAACACGTAGAATGGCAACATGAAAATACCCCTCTTACAAGATAGTGTAATGGGAACCTCTATGATGTCGCATTGCCACACACGGGGCGAGGGTGTGTGATAACGCGAACGTATATTATGTTTGGGCTAATGATACAACAGAAATGAGGGTGGATGCTTTCTTCTTCCGATTTTTCTCTTTGAAAAGAGAATGAAAAGTGAGTGGGTATTCTTCTCACAAATGAAACTAAAGGAGTAGTTGTTCATGACAAACAAGACAAACAATCCAGCAGGAAATTACGCTTCTGTCAACGGAATCAACCTGTACTATGAAATTCATGGCACTGGCAAGCCTTTGATCCTACTTCACGGTGGCTTTGGAACCTTTGAGATGTTCACGGCTCTTTCGCCCACGCTCGCTGAAAATCATCAGGTTATTGGAGTCGATCTGTATGGACACGGACGCACAGCCCTCACGAATCGCTCTCTCCGTTTTGAGAGCATGGCCGACGATATTGCTGGCCTTATCCAACATCTCGGACTCGAACAAGCAGACCTGCTTGGCTACTCTCTTGGTGGTGCTGTGGCTCTCCAGACCGCCATTCGTCATCCAGAACGTGTCAACAAACTCGTGCTAATCTCCACGCCCTTCAAACGAACCGGCTGGCATCCCGAAATGCAAGCAGGCATGACATCCATCGCTCCTGAGTTCTTTATCGGTACTCCTTTACATGATACCTATATGAGTGTTGCGCCAAAGCCAGAAGATTTTCCGCGCTTTGTCGCCGCAATGAAGGAAGCTATGGGTCAAGGCTACGATTAGACTGAGCAGGTTTCTGCTTTGAAAATCCCCACCCTGATTGTCTCTGGCGACTCTGATGGTCTTCCTCCATCGCATGCGGTAGCGTTTTTCACCCTCCTTGGCGGAGGCTTGAAGGATGCTGGCTGGCAAGGTGAACATCTCATCCCATCACAACTCGCCATCTTGCCCAGAGCTACCCATTATAACATTGTTTTCCGAGCGGATCTCCTGCTCCCAGTTCTTGCTCCCTTCCTTGACGAGACCAGCAAGCGATGATGAACAACTAAACAATATGATAGAATAACTCGTACTGGATGTATCTCATAAAAGAAAAGAGCAAGCACATGTTCAACGAATACCTTGATAAGGCTATGAGCTATGCTCAGTACGAGCAAATTGAGGATGGGAGCTACTTTGGGCGGATTCCAGGCTTTCAAGGCGTGTGGGCAAATATGCCAACCGAACAGGAGTGTCGAGACGAACTACGTGAAGTTTTGGAAGGTTGGATTTTGCTCAACATCGCTGATCACACGCCGTTACCAGTTGTGGATGGCATGACGTTAGAAGTTGGGAAACCAGTCTAATGGCTAGACTTGGACCAATAAAACGTAAGAATTTAATCAGTGCTTTCCATCAACCCGGTTTTACGGGTCCATATGCTGGTGGAAAACACGAATATATGCAACGCGATGGGCTAAAGGTACGCATTCCCAATCCACATCAAAGTGATATCAGCGTGGGATTGCTCAAGCGAATTCTCGAAGAAGCTGGCGTTTCTCAGAGCGAATGGGAGCAGCTATAATGGTACTTTCAATAGATGTATAGATTGCCTTGTAAGGCAATCTATACATCTATTCTTCTCGATATAACTTTTTTAATCGTTGAAATACCCCTTACGTGGTTCCAACGGCAACTCGGCTCCAACTTGCTGCAGTAGACCCTCAAGCCCACCGCCGGGGGTAGGTTGCATCGCCATACTGGTTACCTGATTTTCGCTGTTCACCTTGAACGTTGTTTGCGCCTGGGCCAGTGTAACGGCTAAGCCTGTTTCTGGGATTGTTTGCAATCCAAGTGCGGAGAGTGTAAGAGGGTTTAGTTGTGTTCCAGTAATCTCTAGCTCTGTCTGCACTTCTCCGTTCTCTTCGCTCTGCTCGTGAGTCATATTGTAGGAGAAGTCTGGCATGGCAGCGAGCAGATTGCTATGCGTCACGAGAAATTCGTTTTTGTTCAGTGTTTTGGGTGCGAAGCCACTCATTGTGAAGTCGTCCGACATGGTATTAGCGGCTAGCTCCATGTCGCCCGATTGAAGGGCGGTCAAAAATGTATTTACGGTGTCGATTGCACTCATAGTGTGTTCCTTCCGATGAAGGGCGCCTGCAAGGGGCAATACTGTTCAAATAAAAAGGGCTTTGCGGAAACTGGGAACGGACGGGCGACCACAAGGGTCGCACCCTACTACACACGTATTACATTCAGTGCCCATCTACTATAGTAGGGTGCGACCCTTGTGGTCGCCCGTTGGAATGTTTCTCATTCGTCTATTTGAACAGTATTGCCAGCAAGGGGACCCTAGTTTCTAGCTCTCGACGATATCAATGGCAATGATGGTGTCGCCGGGTTGACGGTCGCGCTGTGGGTCACGCTCACGAATGGCATTGAGGGTGTCCAGACCCTGTGTCACTTGACCAAAAACGGCATGAACACCGTTCAGGTGCGGCGTTGGGCCGTAGGTGATGAAGAATTGGCTACCGTTGGTGTTCTGGCCGGAATTTGCCATCGACAGGATACCAACCTTGTCGTGCTTGAGTGCGAGGGCACCCGGCTCATCGCGGAACTTGTAGCCAGGACCGCCTGTGCCTGTGCCGTTTGGGTCGCCACCCTGTACCATGAAACCTTTGATGACACGATGGAAGGTGGTACCGTTATAGAAGCCCTCGCGGGCAAGAAAGACGAAGTTGTTGACGGTTACGGGAGCCTGACGTGCGAACAATTCGATTTGCATGTCACCCTTGCTCGTATGCATAATCGCCGTGTATTTTTTCGCCGGGTCGATCTGCATCTCTGGTTGTGCATTATACTGTTTTGCCATAAAATGTTCTCCTAACTATATGTAACAGTGTGTTACATGTCACGGGACACTTACTACATTGCCCCAACAAGTAGGCGTTATGCTGCCACGATCACCACATGGTTGATTGTATCCGGGGTGATATTCTTGGTGGCTGCGTCGTCGCCGGGTCCTTGTGTTTTTTGAGCAACCTCAATACCCTTTACGACACGCCCAAAGAGATTATACGACTTTTGCAGGGCCGCTGTATCGTCGCTAGTGCAGATGAAGAACTGACTACCGTTCGTGTTGGCACCAGAATTCGCCATTGCAATCGCTCCCAGCGTGTAGTTACCCTGCACAGGTTCGTCGGCGAATTTGTAGCCAGGGCCGCCCGTACCACGTTTGGCGGGGTCATTGCCCAATGGGTCGCCACCTTGAATGATACGCAACGAGCCAGTTGATAGCACACGGTGGAAAACGGTGCCGTCGAAGAATTTGTTTTGTGCCAGGAACACAAAGTTATTGACTGTTTTTGGTGCCAGAGTAGGATTTAGCTCAACTACGATCAGGCCACGATTGGTGTTGATGCCAGCACAATAGATTTTCTTGGTGTCGATGCTCAGTGTTGGTGCCTTCGCGTAGCTATGTTTTGTGGCATTGAAAGTTGCCGCATCGGGTGCTGGTGCAGTATCGGTGAGTTTGCTGACCATACTCGGAACGGAACAGGCGGAGGCCAACACAATGGGTGTTGCTACCACCGTCGCTTTTGGCTTTGGTTTTGGTAATGCGAACGGCCCTACATGATAAAAATAGAGTGTGTAGATGCCGAGAGCAATAATGAGCAGCGTTAATACAGTTGCCCATGGATAGCGTGCGAGGCCGCGTGCAGGACGCTTATACCCCGGTGAGCGTCGTAGTGGTGACTCTTTCACCTCTAATTTCGGTAGTTCGGTGGCGTGAGCCTTCGCTATGCGTTCCACACGTTTGGTCGCGGTTCGTTTTGTCGTCTTTGGCATAAGATTCTTACAGAAGCTCCTTCTTAAGTCGAAACTAGGGTGCCCGCAAGGGGACGCCCCTCCCATACACGAACGAGCCGATGACACAGCGTCATATGGGAGGGGCGTCCCCTTGCGGGCACCCTTGCTCACCAATGGACTTTTTAGCGACGTTTGAAAAGCCCGACGGTCCTATGACTCACGTTGACCCGTATAGTTGTTTTCGCTATAATAACGTTCTCATGTGCTTGGGTCAAGTCCTTATACTCTTGATTACGAGGAAGATATAGCAATTGTAGGGGTCTAATTCATTACACCCTGCCGACGATACACGATGCTAGTGAGGTTGGACCGCTTGTCCATAGCCTATAAGATTGTGCGTTGCCAGCAGGGTGTAGTGAATTAGACCCTATGTTAAGTCGTTCAGGTTCAATCGACTATCAAGCAATCGACAAGGTAGATGGCTGTGTAGAGCGTCCAGTGAGTGGGGTAGTTTGCGCGAGCCTATAGACCCAGGGAACCATTTCGCTGGGCGCGAGATGTGCTAATTGGACAAGGTATTTCTGGTTGCGCCTGATAAGATGACCACGACCTGGAGCCATATCACTGAGCCGCACCCCCAGTACCTGTGGGTCGTTAGGGTCGCCTCCAAGCACGATGCCAAGCCGTGAAGCGCGGATAGAGGCAAGGAGAGGATCACTCTTCATCAGGTCACTTGGTGGTCCTGCGACGATGATATGGAAGTGCAGGTCACGCGCCTGCGGCATAAATTCTTTCAGATCATTGAGCGGATTTCTAGACAACACGCTTAATTGATCGTAATCATCAATCACCAGCACGAGCGGTGCCATAGATGCTCCAAGCACCACGTTGAGGTCGTCCTGCGTCTGCTCCAATTCTTCGCGTAACTGTATTGTTCGTCTCCGTAACTCTTCTTTGAGTTTCTCCATAACCTGGTTGAGCCGTTCCTCGGTGTCGGCGTATATACATACATTGGGCAAACGACGCATGAGACGTGAACTACGGCGAAAATCCACGAAAATGACCTGGGCATGACGGTTGATAGGCGTTGCCAGCATCAAGAGGCACGTCTGCAACACAGTGGTACGTCCACTACCAGGACCACCTGCGACCAGCACATGAGGGGTATCGGAGTTCAGGTCCAACGCAATAGGACGCAAAGTAAATTCTTCCATACCAACACGAAGCGAGAGCGCATGTGAGGGAGGCAGACTATCGACGATATTATCTTTCGTCCCCGGACCAGAGACAGCATCCATCAGGAAGTAGTCGGCACGCACGTATTCCGGTAAAAGACGAATAGGAGGTGCCTGCACAGCTTTCGCAATCTTGTTTCCGCGTGTAAAGCTCGTCACCAATTCATCAAGCTGGCTCGTCTGCTCGTCGTCATCCTCGCCGGGGACGGGCAGGGCAATATGCACCTCTTCGAGCGTCTTGCCACGTTTATAGCCGCGACCAGGGATAGCAGGATCAATGTATGAGGCATCGTTTTTGCCAACCAGGATGAGTGAGTCGGTGTATTCTAATAAGCGTAACCCAATACGCAATTCAAACAAGCTAAGCAGTTGCATAGGCACAGAGACGGGGCGATCAACCGACAACACGAGATAGACACCATACGTTCGTCCCTGTCGCGCAATCATAAGTAAGCGTTCAAGCTCTTTCTCATGTGCCTGCTTGAAATCCACAAACTTGTCGATCACCAGCACAACGGCAGGCATCTCTGGCAAATCGCTTTTCTCGGCACGCCGTCGTTGGTAGGAAAGGAAATCGTCGAGTTGATGCGTTGTGCAGTACGCCTTGCGCTCCTCGATAATGCCATCGAACTTGCGTAAAAGGCGACTGATATACTCGGTATCACCTTCACCGAAGACGCCACCAACATGAGGCAGCTTCTCGAAGACACGTAACGCCTGTCCACCAAAGTCTATGAGGTAGAAATGCAGTTGCGCTGGCGAATGCGTCAGGGCCAGCGACGTGATAAGTGTACGCAAGAAGACGCTTTTACCTGACCCAGAGGCACCACCAACGAGAACGTGACCACCAGAGCGCGGCATATCGAGCAACCAGGGTTCTTGTCGCTGCTCCATTGGTAGGTCGATCATGCCAATGGGACAGGTCAACCAGCCGTAGATAGGTTGTTTACCGTCATTGGATTGTGCAGCGGTTGTGCGGCGTACCATTTTATAAATTTCAGTAAGGTTGGTACGATGAAGCAAAGGGGCAGGCCAGGGTTTGAAGAGTTGGGTCCCTATCGTTTCCTGAAATGGTTCGATCAGGTCCATCAATATCGTTTGGTCGATGATTTCGCTACTCCCTATCGTCGCCTGTTGTACGGCAAGTGCAGCCTCATTCATTACTCGTGCAGGCAGGGAGATACGCGCACTTTGGAACAGGTCGAAGACTTCCGAGCCAATCTGGAAGTAGGCACGACCAGGAATAGTGCTGGGCAGAAGTGCAGCCTCCGAGCGACCTAGCATATCGCGACTGTCCTGCAACGAGGCGACGCGCAGACAGATACGGAACTTGAGGTTTGACCAGATATTAGGATTGACCGAGCCTGTTGGTTTTTGCGTCGCCAGAATCAGGTGAACGCCCAGACTACGACCTTTCTGCACCACGCTTACCAGACCCTCCATAAAGCTTGGATGCTCCTTCGCCAGTTCCGCGAATTCGTCAATAACAATGAAGAGGTGTGGTAGTGGTTCGAGTCCCTTTGGATTTTGCGCTCGTAACGTAAGGTATTCAGAGATTTTCTTAGCGTTCGCACCACTCAGGATATGCTCACGCCGCTTTAGCTCGCTTTTCAGTGCTACCAGCGCACGTTCCGTCAATTTTCCACTCAGGTCCGTCACCATGCCGACGGTATGCGGTATCTTCTCAAAAGGCTTGAATGCAGCACCACCCTTGAAGTCCACTAGTACAAAATTCACCAGATATGGGTGGTGCGTCGTGGCAAGCCCCACAATCATAGACTGTAATAGCTCGCTTTTGCCTGCGCCTGTCGTGCCAGCGATAATACCATGCGGTCCATGCACATTGTCGTTGAGATCGAGCCAGATGGTTTCGTCTGCATTGCGCCCAATGGGGACACGCAACATGCCGAAGCGCGGTTGATTGCCGTCGCTCCACCATTTTTCAGGATCGTACTGATCGGCAAAGGGCATATCGAGCAGGTCGAGCAGGCGTACATTGGTTGGAATGTCGGCGGCATCATCGTCGTCGCTCACCACATGAATAGTATTCAGCATACCCGCAATCCGCCGCGCATGGTCAAGCTGTATCTTGTCTGCCGTGACGCCTTCAAGCGTATCACGTTCCACCCCGATGCCAGCATAGGTAAGCATCCCTTCATCTGCGAGGCGCACGATGCCACGACACTGACTCGGAATCGCCTGTTGTTGTGCGACAAGATAAATGACCGAGACACCGAGTTGCTCGCCAAGCTTGAAGGCATGTGTCAGAGCAGGATGCTGCCGTACATCTACATAATCATGTACCAGCACCACAAGATGCGGCAGTGTGACGGATTGTAGCACGGTTGCGCTGGGGGTGTTGTTCTGCTCAGCTATTTTAGAGGCACGTTGACTTAACTCTTCCAACATAAAGTTCAGCAGTTGAATCGCTTCATCCTCACCAACTGCCGTTAGTCGCGGTAGTTTACAACCTTTTAGAGGGGCGGTATGGGGCAGGTCGGCAATCCACTCCCAGTCTTGCTTTTGCGAGAGCGGATAAATGCCAAGAATGCGTACATCCTCTGGTGAATGATGCGTAGCAATCTGGCACAGCATTTCATGAGTGAGTGAGGCGACATCCTGGCGGCGTCCCGTAATACCCAACGACTTCACTTTTGGTAGTGAGATACCGCAAGGAATGTCATCGACGAGCGTGAACTCATTTTTGAAACGTTGTACCTCTGTCGCTATTGGGTCAACAGACTCAACTTCAGGTATGCTCAGTGTTATGGAGAAGGGTTGTTTGCCCTTGCCGACACGTACTGTCAGAAAATCGGGGTCGTCGGGTCGGCGTTCCCAGAGATGAGCACGCTCCTGGATATGCTCTTCGAGTACATCGGGGTCTGGGTCTGTGAGGAGTGCGATGAGACGTTGTTCGTCGGCCTGTGCTTGTAGCTGTATACGAAGCTTTGCCAATAATTTTCTATATTTCTTATCATTGTTGCGATTGTTGCGTCGCACCGCCTTCGCTTTTTGACGAGTGCTAATGATAGCAGTGAGTGGACCCATCACCGAAAAAACGGCCATCGGTAGTAGGAACGCAAGTTGTTGAAAAGAGGCATGAGAGACAAAGATATAGATACCAAACATGATACTTACAGTAAGTAAAGGCATAAGAATTGGTAGTAGACCTACAGGAGGAGGAGGCTGCTCCTTCGCAGGTGGTTTCGGCACTTCAATCGTCTCTTTTGGTGGAAGGCTGAAAATACGTGGAGGACGGTTGAACACCTCTGACACTGCATTTGTAGCATTCATCATCTTTGGGTCTACATATTGTGTTTTTTGCATGCCAGCCACCTTCTGCTCTATATAATTATGAAATAAAATGTAGGGGCCATAATTCATTACGCCCTCGCCGACATATTCATCGGAGACCAGGGCGTAATGAATTATGGCCCCTACAAATGGGTTGCTTATATGCTCTGGTCGGCCTGCTCGAAGCGGGTTGCGGTATCTTGCAGGTGACGGCCCAGGTCTTCGCCGGTAGCGACAACACGCTCTGTTGCGGCACGCCAGTCCTGGTACATTTGCTCGTAACGCTGGCGGCTCACACCCTGCCAATCACCCTCGACCTGACCCGTGACATTCTGGATTTGCGGCTCGATGCCGTGATTGATCTGCTCATTCAATTGAACGAAAATTTGTCCAAGTTGGCGCAGAAGGTCTGTATTAATATGAATTGTGCCCATGAGTATTTTTCCTCCATATGTTTTGTGCTGGGAACAGCGTTCTTCCCTGTTCCGCACAACTATTTTTTATTGGCAGACTTACACGCGCAAGCGAGCGGTAAATAGGCATCCATGTCCGTTCGTTGGTCTAAGTTCGTCTACTCATTTGAAGTATAGAGACTGGCACCAAATAGACAAACGTAGATATTTTTGAGGAAAGTAGAAGAGAGAAATAGCCCTTTTTTCTCCGTCACAGGACCAATTTTCGTGGATAACTACGTGGATAACTCTGTGGATTGCGGTGGATAAGTCGCCTATCATGGTGGATAAGTAGGGGATAACTCAAAAAGGTATTGTCTGAAGCAGCCATTTACGCTCAACGCATAGTGAAAGATATCCACTTATCCACATTCCCTAAAAATGAGGGACGGTTGATTTAATTGTCCTTTTAGTCTACACTTTGTGAACACGCAAAAAGAGAGAGCAACACACTCATCGACGCCGTAGGATGCTATGCCCTATTATTGAACGTATGTGCGAATAAACGTGCTATAATGCACGGCAAAGAGCAAATAGAAGTACGTATGTTCGCGGTTTTCTGATATCCATAGCGTTTATTCTTTGAACCTGACTATGCTATTGTCAAAATGAATGCATAAAAAAGCAAGCGAACACCGTATTACTTTCTAGTAGAGCATGTACTTGTAGATGGAGAGCCTAAAACGTGGAAAAGCTGTTACCACAGAACATCGAGGCCGAGAGCGGCGTACTCGGTAGCATCATTATCGACCCTGAGGCCATCATCCAGGTCGCGGACTTTCTCAATGCCGAGGATTTTTACCGCGACGCACACCGTACCATCTACGAGGTTATCATCCAACTGTACGAGCAGCAGCAGGCCGCCGACTTCATCACAATCTGTGACGAGTTGGAGGGGCGCGGCAAGTTGGAGGATGTAGGTGGCCCCAGCTATGTCACCTCGCTGATCAACCAGGTACCGACTAGCGGCAACGTCGAATACTACGGACGCATCGTCGAGCGTACCGCCATTCTGCGCCGCCTGATTCACGCGGCTGGCGAGATTGCGGCAACCGCCTATCAGGAGAGCGACGCCGATGTCGCGCTCGAAAAGGCCGAGCAACTTATTTTCAATATCAGCCAGCGTCATGCTCACGCCGACTTCTCGCCTTTGCGCGATATTTTGTCCGAATACATGTCGAAGCTGGACCAGTTGCACGAGCGACGAGGTAGCATCGTCGGTGTCCCAACAGGTTTTGCAGACCTTGACCGTCTCACAGGTGGCCTACAACGCTCCGACCTGATTATCTTAGCTGCGCGACCCGCAATGGGGAAGTGCTTAGCTCACTGGACGTTGATTGATAATCCCTTAACGGGAGAACGTATCACAATCGAAGAGTATGTCAAACGGCAGATACCACAGGTGCTGAATATTTCCGAAGAGGGTAAAGTACGCTCAGCCACTATTTCATATTGGGTAGATAGCGGCATACAACCTTGCTATCGTGTACAGACACATTTAGGCAGAGTGGTCGAAGTCACTGGACATCACCCCTTTCTCACAGTGCAAGGATGGAAACCCTTACATGATTTGAATATAGGGCAACGTATCGGCGTTCCTACTGCTATACCTACCTTTGGTACGGATGAGAGCATCCCGTTAGACAAAGTACGGCTGCTAGCATACTTTATCGCGGAAGGAGGACTTACAGGAAACTCGCCCGCGTTTACCAACACGGACCCTGTTATCGTCGATGATTTTAAGCAGATCATCTCAACACACTTTCCTGAATGTGGTATCCGACAGGAGCGCATTACATATATCGTTGCACAGCAAAAAAAGGTATACACACAAAAGGGTATAGCAATCTTGCCAACAAACCCTGTCACGCAATGGCTACGCGAATTAGACTTGATGGGCAAACTTGCAAAGGATAAGTTCTTGCCATCTTGCGTATGGACGTGGAGTAAACGTTATCTCGCCGAGTTCCTATGTGTGCTTATGAGTTGTGATGGTTGTATCTATTCGTTCAAAGGCGTACCAATCATAGAAGTTACTGTCGCATCCCAGCAATTAGCGTCGGATGTGAACCATGCTTTTACGCGTTTCGGCATTGTCTCTAAATTCTGCCCTAAAGGAGAGAACGCATGGTGCGTTGAAATCACCTCACCCGAAAGCGTTCAAAAATATCAGCGTGAGATTGGTTGGATTGGCAAGAAGACGACTCGTTTTGCAGAGTATGAGCATATGATAACATCACGAGGCGGCAATTATGGATATGCTCCCAAAGATGTGTGGCAGATTATACGTGCCGATGCTAAAAATCAAGGTTTGTCACTTTCTCGTCTCGCGTATGTCAGTGGGCAGACAACGAAGCAAGGTAGGTATGCAGGGTATCATGCTCATACCAATCAAAGCATTTCGCGTAATCGTCTCTCAGCCTTTGCTGATGCATTGGATAGCCATACGTTACGCTTTGTTGCCAGTCCAGATATCTACTGGGATGAGATTACAGCTATTGAGCCTATCGGTGAGCATCAAGTCTACGATTTGACGGTGCCTGATGGCGCGAATTTTGTGGCACAGGATGTATTTGTGCATAACACATCGCTGGCTCTATCGCTGGCTCACAATTCAGCAATTAAGCATAAACAATCTATTGCGGTATTCAGTCTTGAGATGAGTAAGGAGCAGTTGGTACAACGCTTTCTGTCAATGGACGCAGGCATCGACCAGCAAAGGTTGCGTACAGGATGGATTGAAGACGACGAGTGGGAGCGGATCATCTTCGCGATGGGTACGCTGTCGGAGGCGAGTATCTGGATTGACGATACGGCAGGTATCTCTACAATGGAGATGCGTAGTAAGGCACGGAGGTTGCAAGCGGAACATGGTGTTGACCTGATTATCGTTGACTACCTACAGCTCATGCAGTCAACGGCAGGTGGAGTTCGTAACAGGAACCGTGAGCAAGAGATATCCGAGATTAGCCGCAATCTCAAGGGGTTGGCACGTGAGATTAACGTGCCAGTGCTGGCACTCGCGCAGTTGTCACGCGCTGTGGAGAGTAGGTCGTCTAAGATACCGCAATTGTCGGATTTACGTGAAAGCGGTAGTATTGAACAAGACTCAGACATCGTTATGTTCATTTATAGAGACGACGTGTATAACCCGGAGTCGGAGCGCAAGAATATCGCAGATATCATTATCGCCAAGCATCGTAATGGACCTGTTGGCGAGGTCAGTCTCTTTTTTCAGGCCAGCCAGACACGCTTCCGTGATCTGGAAGTCTCACCACCAACAGAATAGCGGGGGTGAATCCGTATGCATAATAGAAATAATATTCATGATGACACAGCGTCTTTCGCGGGCTTTCCATCGGGAAAAAACCCGTTTGTGCCGATACCGGAGGTCTTCTTTACACAGGTGTTACCAGAGATCGAGGATAGTGCCGAGCTAAAAATTACGCTGCACCTGTTCTGGTTGCTGGCACAAAAGCAGGGCAACCCGCGTTGTACCAGTGATCGTGAATTGCTCATGGATGCTACATTGTTACACAGTCTCAAACGGCGCGGCGACCCTCGACCAGCCGAAGAGAGACTGCGACAGGGGTTAGAGCAGGCAGTGGCTCGTGGAACCGTCCTTCGCATCCATTTGAAATTGATGAGCGAAGGCAGAGACGGAGCCGAAACGATTACGTGGTATTTTTTTAACACACCGCGCAGCCGTAAGGTTGTCGCGGAACTCCAGGGAGGCGAGATGATTCCTGTGCGTCTGCTCAACCCGGTCGAGGAACAGCAGACAGCACATGAGTTGGAGGATAGTCAGGAAAACCTCCAAACTATAGAACAATCTCTTGGAAGAGCGTATACTAATAGTAATTCAGAGCATATGACAAGACAAACACACAATGTCCAGGTACAAATAGAACGTCCTAATATTTTTGTATTATATGAGCAAAATATCAGTTTACTCTCTCCGTTGATTGCGGAGGAACTCAAAGATGCTGCAGACCACTACCCTGCGGAATGGATTGAAGCGGCATTCCGCGAGGCTGTGCAGCAGAACAAGCGAAAATGGAGTTATATCCGCGCCATTTTACGGCGTTGGGAAACGGAAGGCAGGCAAGCATGGAACGCCTGAATGATATCATGGGCAGGTCGGCGCAACGACGCCAGCATTATTCTGAACAACGGTCGTCTACGCCTAATCAGCACATGCCGCAGAGTCGGCAAGGGCAAAGACCAGAGACGCAATCGCAATCACACTCGCGTCCGCCACTCCGTGAGCAGAACGCGCGTCTGGGTCAGCAGCGTCTGTATACGGCGCAGAGCCAGGCAACGCCTTCCGCGCCTACGCGCATCTCACAGGAACCAACCAGTTATGAAGGTCATAGCTATGGACCGCCATCAGGTACACGCCCAAAAACAACACGTCCGCAGCAACAACCTAATCAGGCACAACGCTTAGATACGAATAGACCTGCCGCTTATCAGCCGCAACGTTCAGAGCGACAAGCTGCACAGCAGGCGCAGGTCGTACATCCATTGCACACACGACCAGTGCATAGCTATCGTCATGCCGATGAATATGCAATTTCACCTGTTGTGCAAGCAGACGTCGTGGAAGATTGGAACGACGACGAGGACGAAGAGACGGGTATGCAATATGGTGACTGGGAAGAGGGTGAGGTCGTTGTCTCTCAGCGTCCTGCCACTATAGAGCCAAAGATACCGACAAGGGGGAGTGTTTCCAATCGCCCTGTAAACGACTATGAGCAAGTCTACCATCCCTTAGTGACACAGGAGTTGGTACGCCCATCGAGTACAGAGGCTCAGGCATATGCAACACGTTCTTTTCGGGACGTACCAAACGCGCAACCGCCTACACCACCAACACGCGTGCAGGAGGTTCGGCACCATCGCACGACGCAGCCACTTGACCCACGCGTTATTCCCGAAGCGGGACGCGAGCGATATATGCCGCAAGAGCAAATGCAGATGCAGCAGCGACCATTACGTCAGATTGTGCCACAACAGAAGGTGCAAGTACGTGAACAGGCAGTGATGCCTTATACACCTGCATCACTGCCGCAGGTCGCACCACCAGCACCAATGAAAAGCGTCTGCCCACGCTGTAAAGGTGCGGGCTATTTGCGGGCAAACGTTTCTTTTGGTCATCCAAACTTTGGCAAGCCTATCGCATGCGAGTGTAAAGAAGCCGAAAAAAAAGAGAAGCGACGCCAACAACTGCTAGAGTTGTCGGACTTGAGTGCCTTCCGCTCTAAGAGTCTCACCAACTTTAGCACACACTACCCTGGCATGCATCCCACAGTGCAAGAAGCATTTGAAGTCGCACAAGACTATGCTCAAGACCCTTATGGCTGGCTCCTGCTCGTTGGTCCTAACGGATGTGGGAAAACACATTTAGCGGCAGCGATTGCCAACAAATGTCTTGATAGTGGCTCAATGGTTCTCTTTGCCGTTGTACCGGACTTGCTGGCACATCTGCGTGCCGCCTTCGCACCCACGGCACCAGAAGGCTATGACCAACTGTTCGCCAAGATGCGTGAGGCGGAGTTGCTCGTTCTGGATGACCTGGGGGCGCATCAAAGTTCGCCGTGGGCCAGTGAGAAGTTATTTCAGCTCCTGAACTACCGCTATAACTCGCAATATCCAACGGTGATTACGGCGAACAAGGGTGGTCTGGGTAGCATCGACGACCGCGTGCTTTCGCGCTTAAGTGATGTCAGTCTCGTCAATAGCGTCATCATGGATGGAGCGCAGGACTACCGCCGCCGTAACCCAAGAAGAGATTAATTGAAAAGATATGCGAAAACAGAAGACGGCTGTCGTAACAGCCGTCTTCTGTTTTCGCATATCTTTTTTTCTCTCTTGACATTTTCACAACTTTTGATTAAAATTATGACTAATTAGTCAAGATATTTTTAAAAAGTCATATTATCTCGCGGAAAGTCAGATTGGAGGTGAATCTATGCAAGGGACAGAAGCACCTCGTCGTTCGCTTAAAGAGAGGCAGCGACAGGAGCGAGAGGAACTTATTCTGCAAGCATCGGAAGAGGTGTTACTGGAAAAAGGCTATCAAGATACCTCTATGGATGAGATTGCAGCGCGTGTAGGCATTGCAAAAGGAACACTGTACCTACATTTTTCTGGCAAAGAAGATCTCGTGATTGCACTTTTTGAACGCGACCTGCAAACATTTATCCGGGTTGTCGAGGAGAGCGTGGCTTCTGACGCTCCCGTTCGTGCAAAATTGGAGACCATTCTGCGCTCTATGTATAGGGGAGTGCTAGGAAAGCGTATGCAGTTGCTTGCTGCGCTGGCGGAAAGTATAGACATACGAAAGCAATTGATGGAGAAGAAAGAAAAATTGCGGAATCGCTGGGAACATATTCTAACAGCAATCACTGCATTATTAGAAGAGGGCAAAGCTGTGGGTGATTTTGACAGCATGATACCGACCTCTGTTATGCTAAGCACGTTCTTCACGTTGTTGCCGCCAAAAGGTGCGACCTTTGTAACAGAACAGCTACCGCCTGACGAGTTGATAACGCATCTCATACATTTTTACTTCAAGGGTATTGCGGCTGATTAACTCTTTTAGAATAAAGATATATACTTAGAAGAAACGCTATCATGTGTAAAGAAGGATTTTTTTAATGCAACAAGCATCCCTAGCGGCTCCGAGACGCATTGGTAACGTCCCCTACAAGTGGGTTGTTGCACTCGTCGTGATCTTCGGGCTATTTATGACAATTCTCGATGGCACCATCGTCAATATTGCCATTCCAAGCCTACAAAATGTCTTTGGAGCCAACCTTACCAGTGTACAATGGGTACTAACAGCTTACACGCTTGTACAGGGTGTCGCGACTCCACTAACCGCCTATCTGTCACAGCGTTTTGGCTCGAAGCGTCTGTACCTGATCGCGCTGATCGGCTTCACTCTCGGTTCGGCATTATGTGGATTATCTATTAATCTGCCCATGTTGATTCTCTTTCGCATTGTGCAAGGAGCGACTGGCGCGTTCATGTCACCGCTAGCAATCACGCTACTCTGGACCGAGTTTCCGCCAGAAGAGCGCGGTACTGCATTGGGGGCACTTGGCGTGCCTATTCTGCTCGCACCTGCCCTTGGTCCAACCATCGGCGGCTATATCGTGACCTACCTGGGCTGGCGGTTGATCTTCTATATCAATCTCCCTATTGGTATCATTGGCCTCATCCTGGGCATCCTCTTCCTGCGTGAAGTGCAAGCGGAGAGAAGGACAACCTTTGATATCCCTGGCTTCCTGTGTTCAGCGATTGGTCTAGCCTCGCTCCTCTACGCCCTCTCGGACGCCAGCACTGATGGCTGGGGTTCGATAAAAGTGTTAGGCTTTTTAAGCCTCGGCGTCATCATGCTGATACTCTTTGTCATTGTCGAACTGAATACAGTGCGACAAGAGAGACAACCCTTGCTCGACCTGCGTGTCTTTGGTGCTCGTTCATTTACAACGAGTAGTATCGCAAGTACGTTCGTGACGTTTGCGCTTTACGGTGGTCTCTTTATCATCCCGATTTACCTGCAAGATGTACGCGGACTCTCGGCCTATCAAGCTGGTCTCCTGCTTCTGCCGCAAGCCTTCGCGTCTATGGTATCGTCTGTGATTGGAGGGCGTCTGGTAGACAGGATTGGAGTGCGCGGCGTCGTCATTCCTGGCCTGATTATTCTTACGTTCTCGCTCTGGCTCTTGTCATCCCTTGGTACCAACACGCCTTATGGGACACTACAATTCTGGCTGATTATCCGTAGCTTTGCGCTTGGCTTCTGTTTTCAACCATTATCGGTATCGGCCCTCTCAGAAATCAAGCCGCGTATGTTATCGCAGGCGACCGCCGTTAACACAACGCTGCGCTTCGTCATAAGCTCGCTAGCGGTCGCAGTCATCGCAACACTGGTGCAGAGCCAGACAACCGCGCATTATAGCCATCTTGCAGAACTTGTCACACCAGCTTCACCGCTTGGACAGCTTATACCGCGCTTGCAAGCTCTTTTCGTACTTCGCGGTGCATCCGCAGCCGCAGCGTACTCGGCTGCATTACAAGAGGTAAGCGGCTTATTACGCCTACAGGCAACCGTCCTTGCGATGCAAGATGCCTTTGTTTTAAGTGTCGGGCTTACAGTTGTGGCAATTATCGCATCTTTCTTTGTGCGCTACCGCAGTGCAAAGCGACCGACAACTACAACAAATGCTCAACCGACAACAGCGGAGGAGCATGAGGAGTCAGCAGCCCGTCAAGAGGCAACATTAGCTGTTTAACATTGCACTAGAAATAGTTTTGCTCATGGGCATGCTTAGCTTGTCCATGAGCAAAACTATTTCTAGCACTCTTTCTTTTTTCTGCTTGCGTTTGTTTCGTGCAAGTGCTATCATAACAGTACGTATTCCCCATTGTAAGGAATAACCTCTGCACACAGTTTTTCGGTAATCTAGCTCTTCCACTAACAGGTGGGAGAAGACCCGTGAAAGATAAAAAGGAGCAAAAATGAGCAGCATATTCAATCCGCGCGATCCAAAGTGGATGAAAGAATCACGAGAGTTCCTCGAACCTAGAGGAATGATCCCTGCTGTTATCGAATCAACACCACGTGGTGAGCGTTCCTGGGACCTGTATTCGCGCTTGCTGAAGGAGCGCATCATCTTCATTGGTACCCCCATTGATGATAATGTCGCCAATAGCGTTGTTGCACAGTTGCTGTACCTCCAGAGTGAGGACGCAACCAAAGACATCAACATGTACATCAACTCACCTGGTGGCGTGATCTATGCTGGCCTTGCCATCTATGACACGATGCAATGGCTACGCCCAGAAGTATCGACAGTTTGTATGGGCATGGCAATGAGCATGGGCGCGGTCCTATTGGCCGCTGGTCAAAAGGGCAAACGTTACGCACTGCCAAACTCGACGGTGCTGATTCATCAGCCACTCGGTGGTGCCGAAGGTCAGGCAACTGATATCGAGATCACCGCACGCGAAGTCTTACGCCTGCGCCGTAGCTTGACCGACATTCTCGCCAAGCATACTGGTCAATCAGTCGAGCGCATCACAGTAGACTCCGACCGCAACTACTACCTCACTGCTCCGCAGGCAGTGGAGTACGGTCTCGTTGACGAGGTTCTCGGCAACGAAGAAGATGTCATGCGTTAAGAAACAAAGAAATAGCACTGTGGCAGGGCTAGCCCTGCCACAGTGCTATTTCTTTGTTTCTTAACGCATATGCTCAACAAGGAGATGACACGTGCCTCAGCACAATGTGCCAGCACTTGCGGGACGCAACATTCGCTGTATTCTTTTTGATCTCGGTGCGACACTTTGGATACAAAAGGAAGACGCTATCTCGCCCACTCAGGAACAAGCCACTCAACAACAGATACTCGCTATCCTTCGTCAACACATCGCTCCTCATTTTTTCCCAAAAACGGATGATCTCACGTTAGGCACGAGTATTGCCACAGTCATAGATCAGCGTGTGTATGAAATGTATTTGCTTGACGTGCATATTGAACCGGATTTTGCTCAAGCTGTGATAGAAGCTTTGCAACAACTAGGTTTTCCATCCTTAGATCGGACGATTGGTACGGAGATTTTCGAGGTACTACGTGTGCGTTCTTATGGCTCGCGTATGCTCTTTGAGGATGCATTATCAACGCTAGCAGCATTGAAGCAACGCGGTTTTCTCTTAGGAGTTGTAACCAATCGTCAATATGGTGGCCCTCTTTTCATAGAAGATATGGAAAACTTCGGCCTGCTCGATTATTTCGAGGAACGTACTGTCGCCATATCTACCGATCTCGGTGTACGCAAACCTAACGCAAAAATCTTTATGTACGCGCTGGATGCTCTGAATGTTTCACCGACCGAGGCGGTGATGGTTGGCGACTCACTCGCTGCCGATGTCGTTGGGGCGAAACAACTCAATATGATTGCGGTTTGGAAACCTAACCCACTCTTGTTTACACAAGTAAGAGTGGAGCAGGGAGCAGCAGGACAAGACCAGCAGGCGTTCACATGTCTGCTTTTTAAGTCTGCGCGACAATTTGAAAAAACACGAGGTCGCCCTATTCCAGAGGATATTGCGCCTGATTTGATTATCGAGCGTTTGAGTGAACTGCTCGATGTTTTTGCGAACGTAGGACGACAATAAGATGACACCAAAGCTGCGGAAATTACTTTTCGAGACGCTATACAAGAATCGCTATCTCTATCGCTTTGCCAGCACTGTCCCATTTGCAGGTCAGTGGCGCGTGTGGCAACGCCTTGTATTGCCACACATTCAAGGAGTCGATGTGTTAGAATTGGGATGTGGCTTAGGAGATCTCTTTGTAGATATGCTGAAAGCGGGCTATACCTGTCGTGCCATAGAGCATTCACCACAGATGGTGGCGGCGGCACGCGATACACTACAGAAACGTAAGCTTGGGCACGCATCATGGATTATGCAAGGGAAAGCGCAACATCTGCCTTTCAGTGATGGCTCATTTGATACCATTGTCAGCACGTTTCCGTCGGAATACATTTACGATCCCGACACACTTGCCGAAGTCGCACGTGTGTTGCGTCCTGGTGGTCGTGTCATCGTTATAGAAGGTTCAAACCTGTTGCCTGTCGGTTTTGTACAATCGCTCCTCGTACTCATACAAACATTAGTTTACGGGCCAGCAGCACTCTTCGGTCCACGTAAACAGCATACATTACAAGAAGAGGTTGCACGGAGCCAAGCTAGCGAGACCTCTGATGTTGTCACTGAGGTATTACCCAATGCATGGTTCGGTCGCCTCATACCATTAGAAAAGGTTGGACTACAACGCCGCTCCGAACGCATCCGTAGCTCTCGTTGGGAAGTCTATATGACGATTGGAGAGAGACCTTCGACTCCGTAAGAGCATTGCAATGTTGGGGCGAAGGGCGATCCCTTGTGGTCGCCCGTTGAAATCTAAAAGGAAAATCTCATTTATGCAGACATACATTGAACAGCTAGCTACAGACTATCCTCACCTTGCCGAGGCGTTCGCACGTATTCCACAAGGCGAGGCACACCTACGCCGTTTACAGGACCTCAATACGACATGGCAGAACATGTTACAATCGAGCGAGAACCGCGACTACGCCGAGGTCGTGGTGACGGAGGAGCGTTCTTCATTGCCTGCAGTCGATACCTTTGATATTCTCTATGCTGGTGGTGGTCTGAATCTGCTCAACGCGGCGGTGATGACGGTACACTATGGTCTGCGCGTCCTCGTCTTTGATCGCTTCACGGTTGGCGCGGTACATCGTGAATGGAATATTTCGCGCGAAGAGTTGCGCGAACTGCTCGATGTAGGTCTACTGACTCCTGACGAACTTGAGAGCGTGATACAGCGTGAGTATAGAGATGGCTTAGTGCGCTTCCATCCTGCGAACATCAAGGTCAAACCAGCCGAACTACATTTGAAAGATGTATTAAATATCGCAGTCGATGCGGAAAAGCTCACGGCACTGTGTGTCGAGAAGATTCGTTCCCATCAACGCCACGGCTCGTTGTCCAATGTCATTCTGCATAGCACAACCTTTGTGCGTTGTGCGGTACAGCCAGCACGAGGCGTCACTATTGATGTAACGAACGCGGAAGGGGAGCAGCATAGCTATGGGGCGCATCTCTTGATTGATGGTATGGGTTCAACCTCTCCTATTGCCTGTCAACTCAATTGTGGTCGTCCCTTCTCGCTTGTCTGCCCAACCGTAGGCACCGTTGCACGGGGCTACAAACAAGGGACAGGACCCAAAGAGATAGACCTTACAGTTGGAGAAGTGCTAGTATCGACCGAGGATGCACGTAAGGGGCACCAACTCATCTGGGAAGCTTTTCCTGGCGTAGACGATCAGGTGGCGATCTACCTCTTTTATTACGCAGAGACAGGGAATCGCATTGACCTACTTGAATTGTTCGACGACTTTTTTGCGCTGTTGCCCAGTTACAAAGATACTGAAAACGTCGAGATACTCAAGCCTGTCTACGGCTTCATTCCGGCGGGCTACAACATCTCGCTCCCCTGGCAAAAAGAGCAGAAGGTGCTGGCCTATGATCGCGTCCTTTCGCTCGGTGATGCAGCCGCGTTCCAATCTCCGCTGACCTTCTGTGGCTTCGGCTCCTATGTCCGCAATCTGCGTCGTATCACAACACTATTGAATGTGGCACTCGAAACCGATTGTGTTAGTGCTGCCGACCTCAATAGTATACGCGCTTCTGAAGCGGTGCCAGCCGTTGCACGCGCCTTTAGCAAATTCATGATAGCGAAACCAGAGAATACCGAAGCCGCATGGCAGGTCAATGAAACGCTCAATGTCTTCTGTCATGTACTCGCCGAATTAGGACCAGAAATCACTAATGCCTTCTTCAAAGACCGTATCGGCTGGCTGGATTATACACGCGTCGTACTGAACACTCCTGGATACTATGCTCGTATCTACTCACTCGCCCTCACTACACTCTCGCCAACTGAGATTGTTGGCTGGATTAGCGCATGGCTTAAACTCGGTCGCCAATCGACATTGTTCACCCTCTATCGATTCATACACCCACTTGTACAATCGCCTATAGGTCAAATTATGTGCGGCATCTCACCACGCACAAAACTGTACACGACCATCTTCGATGAACGTATGCAACAGGTGGAGCGTGGGATAGAGGAGTATGACTTGAACACAACAAAGAGACATAGGAATAGCAGCAATTGGTTCGCTAAGATGTGGCCGCGAGGGTAGAGAAATGTCATCAGAACGCGCTAATGCTCTTTAAAAACCAACGGGCGACCACAAGGGTCGCCCGTTGGTTTTTAAAGAGCATCATCGGTCCCTCCAATATTCCCTACAGGAATAATTCTGCGTACATTTTCTGTTTCAATAATAGGAACATGAGTCCTTATTTGTTGTACTTTTTTAGACGCAATGTTATATTCTTCTCAATCTCAATGTAGGAGTTCTTTTATGAAATTCTCGACAAAGGCTATTCATGCGGGGCAGGAGCCTGACCCGACAACGGGCGCAATTATGACCCCAATTTACCAGACATCAACTTATGCTCAAACGGGTATGGGTGAACATAAAGGGTTTGAGTATGCACGTACAGGCAACCCAACACGAAGCGCATTAGAAGAGTGTATTGCATCGCTCGAAAACGGTACTCATGGTCTCGCCTTCGCGAGTGGTATGGCGGCAGAGAGTGCGGCGCTGAGCTTGTTGAGTGCAGGCGATCACATGATTTCTTGCGATGATCTCTATGGTGGCTCATATCGTATCTTCGAGCGCATCATGAGTCGCTATAATATCGAAACCAGTTATGTGCCAGCAGGCACCATTACGGAGTATGAGAAGGCCATTCGTCCCAATACAAAGCTCATCTGGCTAGAAACTCCTACGAACCCACTGTTGCGCCTGGTTGATATTCAAGCTGTTGCGGAGGTTGCCCATCGTCACAACCTCCTGCTCGTCGTGGACAACACGTTCTCCAGCCCGTACTTCCAGCAACCACTCACACTTGGTGCGGATATTGTGTTACATAGTACAACCAAGTACATCAATGGGCATAGCGATGTGATCGGTGGAGCAGTGGTTACAAGCAATGAGCAGGTGTATGGGGCACTCAAATTTTATCAAAACGCTGCTGGGGGTGTTCCTGGTCCCTTCGATGTATGGCTCACTCTACGTGGTATCAAGACGCTCACGGTACGTATGCGCCAGCATGAAGAGAACGCGCGTTCTGTCGCTCGCTTCTTAATGGAACATAAGCGCGTGGAAAAGGTCTATTATCCTGGCCTCTCTTCTCATCCTGACTACGAACTAGCCAAACGGCAGATGAGCGGCTTCGGTGGTATGGTCTCCTTCCAATTCAAAGGTACGCTAGCCGACGTAGAGGACATAGTACGTCGCTTCAAGGTTTTCACCTTCGCCGAGAGCCTTGGTGGAGTCGAGTCGCTGGTATGCCATCCGGCGAGTATGACGCACGGCTCCATTCCGAGAGACATTCGTGAGGCACGCGGCCTGAACGACACGCTGCTCCGCTTATCAGTAGGTATCGAGGATATCGAAGATATTATTGGCGACCTCGAACAGGCATTGGCGTAATCCTTATGCAAGAGAAATGGTTGTTGCCGACGTGTGTGCTGCACACGTCGGCAACAACCATTTCTCTTTTTTTGTTACTTTCGTGTGACAAAACCGATGTATATTGTGAGCGACATATTACTTGCTCTATACGTTCTATTTTCTATATGTAATTTTTTATGGATTGCTTATCCTATATGGAAGGCTCTTTTAAATAATGACTCATGTCTCTTATAGAAAAGGTGTGGTACGTGGCTGGACGCTCGTAGCCACCGTTGCGCTCCTCCTATCACTCCTCTTGAGTGCATGTGGTGGCGATAACCAGATGCAACAAAAGGCCAATACGAATAAGGCCGCCCTCGATGTTGCATTGACGCAAGCCAAAAATATTGGCGTGCCCGACAGCGTGTTGCAACCAATCATACAGCAGGAAATCCAGTTGAATGCAACCAATGCGCCAGTCACAGTATTCAGCGATCAACCTGCAACCAACTACTATACAAATATTTCGCAACGCTACCATATGCTTGCGATTCAGGTAAATGGCTTGATGACACAAGCAACACAACACTACGATTATCAGTCAACGCTTGATTTGCAGGCATTTGAAGGGGCACTGGCACAACGGCAAGGACAAGGGTTTGTCGAGGCAAAAGCATTTGCCGACCAACTTACGCAAGACCAAAAGTTGCAGGCAAAGGCGCAATATCCTAAAGATTACATGACCGTTAGTGCTAACGCGAAACGCTCGACCACAGCATTGCACCTGATGGGACCGGCATTCGATAAGCTGACAATGTTGCAGAACACAATCAAGCAATTGCAAGGTTCACATCTCGATGTTACCGCACTCAATCAAGAGGCACTATTCGATATTCAGCAGTTTCGTAGCGCAACTAGTCCCGATGAATACACACAAATTCTCGACCAATTGAATGCTCAACTACAAGAAACGAGCACCTTCTCAACGCAGGCTATACCGTATGTGGGTGCCGCGAAACTCAAGCAATTTGGCCTCGATATTGACCAGATGAAACAATATGGACAAGATGTGAGTAGCTATCAGAAGCTTCTGACGGCGGATAAGACAGCGTTGAACAGCGCAAAATCACTGAGCGATTACCTGAAGGTATCAGCGCAGATAGACACTGACACGTCTACCATGCAGATGTCTTTGATTAAGGGACAGGCAACCTACCTGCTGAATCAATTTCATCAAGAGGTTACAACATGGGGGGCAGCCCACATGTATCACGATGCATTCAACAATCAGGATTATACGCAGGATTATGAGTACGACCAGCAAGAGGGCTTTGGCTCCGATGCCGATGTAGCTGTGCAATCGGCACAGACGCCTGACGACTATCAGGCGGCCATCGACCTTATCAACAACGATATGACAAGCCTCAAGGCAATGGAGGCCGACTACGCTGATAAAACTTCCTGGTCACAACCACATACCACAGATGCACAGATGATGCAGCATTACGGTGCGATGGCAGGGCAAACCGTCGTTTTATCACTGATTGAACAAACGCTACGTATCTACCAGAACGGCAAGTTCGTGCAGGCATACCAGATTACCTCTGGACAATTCGACAAGCCATCTCCTCCCGGCTTCTGGCACATATTCGACCGTGAGTCGCCCACCAAGTTCAAGTCGAGCGAGCCGAAAGGATCAGCGTTCTGGTATCCTGATACAAACATCAACTTCGCAATGGAGTATCATGGTGGAGGCTATTTCTTGCACGATAGCTGGTGGCGTGTAAATTATGGTGTCGGCACCAACTACCCGCACAATGATACTGGTGGCGATGAGTCGTTCGCTGGCACAGGTAGTCATGGCTGTATCAATATGCAAGAGAATCAGATATCCTGGCTCTACTCGCATAGCGGCTATGGTATGGCGGTTATCATCTATTAGAAGTACATCACGCGTGAGAAATAACATGACAGGGGCAAGCCCTGTCATGCCCCCAATATCCTAATGTCGTTGTGATTTGACATATGAGCGGCATTTCTGCTATAATCGTTTGGCATTCAAGACCGACAGTGTGTCGGCATTTTTATACGCAAAAGAAAGCCCGTAGACAGGGCGAACGTTTCGGGGAGGTTCGATACCACATGCCCAATAATGCTGCTGCTGAAAAGCGCATGCGTCAAGAACAAAAACGCCGCGCACATAATCGCAGCGTCAAAACGATTGTAAAGACACAAATTACAAAGGCCCGTACAGCCATTGCAGCACAGGCGGTCAACGCGGAAGATGCCGAGGCTACAGTACGCGCTGCAGTAAGCGAACTTGATCGCGCCGCCAAAAAAGGCGTTATTCACAAAAACAATGCTGCTCGCCGCAAATCGCGTTTGATGAAGCAGCTTAACGCAAAGTAGGTACTTGCGTCCATTGCTCTCCGGCTTATCTTTCGTTCGCCGAGCACTGAGCGCACCAGGAGGTTTTTAGGGATGGCTGATAAAGCTGACAAGAAGGTTATTACGAAGCCAGCAGGTCACGCATTGATTGCTGCTGTCGAAAGTGCTCAGTTACGCAAAGATGTTCCAGAGCTTCGTTCAGGTGACACCGTTCGCCTACAAATCAAGGTTGTCGAGGGAACGCGTGAGCGTCTCCAGCCGTTTGAAGGTGTCGTTATGCGCCTACGCAGAGGTGGTATGAGCGAGAATTTTACCGTGCGCCGTATCACCAATGGCGTTGGGGTTGAGCGTACATTTCTCATAAATTCTCCCCGCATCGAGAAGATTGAAGTCCTGCGTCATGCACGTGTGCGCCGCCAGCAGTTGTACTACTTGCGCGGTCTCACAGGTAAGGCTGCTCGTTTGAAAGAGTTGCGTCCGTTGACCGCAAAGCAGGTCGCGGCTAAAGAAGCAGCGAAAGTGACAAGAGACGCCAACCGTCCAACACCCATCAAGTCAACTACAAAAAATGCAGGCGAATAAGAAATATTCACCGACATTAGAGGAAGAAATGGCCCTGTATGCACAGGGTCATTCTTATATCGCTGGACTCGACGAGGCCGGACGAGGTTGTCTAGCAGGACCCGTCGTTGCGGCAGCCGTTATTTTACCTCTCACAGAAGACATATCATCGCAACTCGTAGGCGTCAATGACTCCAAACAGTTGACAGCACTCACGCGTGAGCGTTTGTACGAAGTAATTTATCAACACGCATTAGCGGTGAGCGTTGGCTTCGGCTCCGTTGAACTGATAGACGAGCGCAATATTCTTCAAGCCACGAAGCAGGCTATGCGGAATGCTCTAACACAACTCTCTATTTCACCACAGGCACTACTACTTGATGCGCTCCTGCTGAAAGATATTGCGCTTCCACAACGTTCGCTCATTAAAGGCGACAGCCGTAGCCTCTCGATTGCAGCAGCCTCGATCATCGCCAAAGTCACGCGCGACCGCTTTATGCGACAACTGCACGAGGAATATCCCGCCTACGGCTTCGCTCAGCACAAGGGCTATGGAACCGCAATGCACCTTGCCGCACTACAGGTACACGGCATCACACCACACCATCGCAAAAGCTTCGCACCTGTACGCGAACAGGTCGAACAGCTCAGCCTGTTCGTCGCCGACATTCCACCATCATAGAACACCCTCTCTTGGAGCAGACCGCACCTGGAAAGCGCGAATGATAAGCAATATTCCGAAGAGTATAGCATAAAAGGCAATGAGGAAGAGCAATGTCACTACTCCTGCTCCTGGTTGAGCAAACAGAAGAATACCTAATATGATAGAGAGAACACCACTAAGTGCTAGCGTCCATTCTCTTGCCATAGAGGTTCTCCTGGAAAAGGCTGCGGCAATCTCGAAGACGCCCGTTATAACCGCCCATACTGCAATAAAGATGACCAGAGCGATAGCTGTTACCCCTGGATGAATAAAGGTCAATATACCAATGATAATACCGGCAATACCTTCTAATAGCAATACCCACCAATAGCGAACAACACTGCGCTCCTGCACCGACACGATAACCGCGATAATGCCATCAATGAAAGCATATGCGCCGAAAAGGGTAATCAAGAATAGCGCGGTTAGACCCGGCCATACAAAGGCGACAATTCCGAAAAGCACGGCGATAATACCACGAACTAAAAGTGTTCCCCACGAGACGCTCATGTAGGGCTACACCACCTCCAATGAAAAAGAGTAGAATAGGAGAAGATGCTCCGACACTAGAGATCGCGCGCATATTGTGTCTAGGAACCAGACCACGAGACTGATCCGGGTGGGTGCAGGAACCACCCCTTGTTGCGCTAGCGAGAAGACGCTTTTCGCCAGCAGCACGCAGAAGAGAATCTTCGTTTCTGCCCATCCAAGCCGGAGCATCCCTTCATCAGAAGGAAGAAGAGCACAGGAGCATTGGAATGGAAATCCTCTACACCAACTGCGCAGGGCTGGATGTGCATAAGAAGACGGTGAAGGTCTGTCTCTTGACCCAAACGTCCAATGGCCAGCCTCACAAAGAGTTTCGGACCTATTTTACCACCACCGAGGAGTTGTTAAAGCTTGGCGATTGGCTCAAAGAACAAGCATGCACCCATGTGGCCTTCGAGGCAACCGGGGTGTATTGGAAACCAGTGTTCAACCTGCTGGAAAGCAGTTTTGAACTGCTGGTGGTCAATGCTCAGCATATCAAAGCCGTGCCTGGAAGGAAGACGGATGTCAAAGACGCTGAGTGGATCGCCGACCTGTTGCAACATGGCCTCCTCAAAGCCAGCTTTATTCCCTCTGGCCCTCAACGAGAGTTGCGTGACTTGACGCGCTATCGAGTGCGGCTGACGGAAGAGAAGGCAAGAGAGGTGAATCGCGTGCAGAAGACCTTGGAGGATATGAATCTGAAATTGGGCGATGTGGTCAGCGATATCATGGGGAAAGCTTCTCGCCTGATCCTACAGGCAATCGTGGACGGAGAAACTGATCCCGGCCGCTTAGCCGCTCTGGCCGTGGGTCGGGTTCATGCGAGTCAAGAGCAATTAGAAGCGGCCTTGAATGGCAATGTGAGGGATCATCATCGGTTTCTCCTCTCTGAGCATTTGACCCAGATACGTCATCTGGAGCAAGCGATCGAGCGAGTCACGGCAGAAATTACGCGACGTTTCACTCCACCTTCTCCTCCAGAAGATGGAAGCGCTTCTCAGAAGGAACAAGAAGCGGTTCCAGAGATGGTGCCTGACTCAGCTTTACAACAGAAGTCTCCATCCTCTCCACAAGCCGCTTTGAGTTGGTCAGAAGCCGTCGTCTTGCTCTGTAGCATTCCAGGCATCGGCGAGCGTGCTGCCATTGGGATCTTAGCCGAAATCGGGATCAACATGCACCAATTTCCGACTGCGGCGCACCTGGCCTCGTGGGCCGGTGTCTGCCCTGGCAATCACGAAAGCGCTGGCAAACGGCTTTCTGGGAAAACGCGCAAAGGCAACCCCTGGTTACGATGCCTGCTCGTTCAAGCCGCTCATTCAGCGTCTCACCAGAAGCGGAGTTATCTGGCTGAACAATATCGTCGTATTGCCAAACGGCGAGGGGCGAAACGAGCTGCGATCGCTGTCGCTCACAGTATTCTGGTGATTATCTATCACCTCTTGAGTCACCAGACCACCTATCAAGAGAAAGGGGAAACCTTCTTTGAGGAACAGGAGCGTCAGGGAGCTGAGAAACGGCTCGTTCGCCAACTTTCCCGTTTAGGGTATCATGTTGAACTTCAGCCAGTTGCTCTGGCAGGGTAATCTCTTGCCTGAGCCGGTGGGGAGGGGACTTTTTCAGAAGAGCTGCGCGAGACTTGAGAACTGGTTAATACGTTCATGAGATGTTCTCCTTAGAGATTTCCTGTCTGTTTGAAAAACTTCCTTTTCTACGACTGCGCTAGATACTATTGAGTCTGCTGAGAAACAACAGCATCCTTACAAATACAACACGTATTACATCTTAAGGGAATGACAACAAACAGTCCTGTTACATCTGTATCGCTCGCTATTCTAATCTTATTACCACCCTTAATGTGAGGCACTATCCAACAGATAATTTACAGCATAGGCTCGCCAGGGCCGCCACGCCTCGGCACGCTCTGCAATACTTTCAGGGTTGAGATCGTGTTGTGCAAACACTTGCTGTAGATTCACATCAGGTACAGAAAATGCATCAGGGTCGCCCAAAGCTCGCATCGCAATGTAAGTAGCAGTGTGTTGATTTACCCCTGCTATGGCTAAGAGTTGTGTCATCGTTTGCTCTCTATCCGCATCTCGCTCAAGCACCAATGCATTGTGAGCAACGGCGCGGGCAAGGACGTGTAAGGCTTCGCTACAAAGCTGTGGCAAACCTAATGCTTGCAAATCTGCATCCACAATTTGTTGAGGCAATGGGAAAAAGTGTGTAAGCGTTCCCTGTGATACTGCAAGTGGCTCACCGAGAGTCGCGACAAGCTGTTTGAGTACATTCCCTACTTTGTCTGTTGAAACATGTTGACGTACAATGGCGCGTACCGCGAGTTCAAAGCCATTGATTGCTCCTGGCACTCTTCGCCCGGGATGAACCGTCACGAGTGGGGCCAATAGAGGGTCTGTGGCAAGCACGGAGTCAATTTCAGATGAATCGGCGTCGAGGTCGAAAAGATGCCGACAACGTTGCACAATCAGGCTGATATCGTTGAGGTCGTCGAGTTGCAGATGCACACGAACGGCATTTTTTGCTGTCGGCTCTAGCTCGATAATGCCCTTCGAGCGTGGAAAGACGATGGTGCGTCGATAGCGTCCATTGTACACTTCTTCGACTCCTGATAAGGCTTGCTTGCTCAGGTGTGTCAGCAGTGTTTCGGCATCGAAGGGCGGACGATAGTGCAGACGTAGAGTGAGCCTTCCTTCACCCACACGTTCCGATGACGCATGGCGACGTAGTGCCGAGGGAGCGCACGCGAACACTGTCTGCATCGTCTCGTTGAACTGACGAACGCTGGCAAAACCAGCTGCGAACGCGATAGTAGTCAGTGAAAGACGAGTCTGGTCTATGAGCAGGCGGGCTGTCTGGGCGCGTCGGCTCCGAGCTAGGGCCAGTGGACCTGCTCCCACCTCCGTCATCAATTCACGGTGTAGATGCCGCTCGCTTACGGCCAGACGACGCGCAAGTCCAGCAACGCCCTCTGTATCTACTACACCATCAGCAATTAAATGTAATGCACGCGCCACTAAATCTGCCCGCACGTTCCAATCCGGTGAACCTGGGCTAGCTTCGGGATGGCAACGCCGACAAGCACGAAAGCCTGCCGCCTCCGCCGCAGCCGCACAACTATAAAAACGCACATTCCGCGCCAATGGCGTCGTTGCCGGACAGATAGGCCGACAATAGATACCAGTTGAAGAGACCGCTGTAAAGAAGCGCCCATCGAAGCGAGCGTCGCGGCTGCATACCGCTCGATAGCATAGATCAAAGTTTGTGTAGATGTCTGTTGTTGTTTCCATGCCTCTATATTACCCAATAATTTTCATAATAACTAGCGGTTTTCGGACATGACAATGTGGCGTGCATGTCTGAAAACCGCCAGACATTGCAAGGGTTCTCAAGTATCATGTGAGAGATAAAACTGTGAGCGTACCATGACAGGGGCAAGCCCTGTCATACTCTAATAAGGCTTCAAAGGAACAATCATGAAGACTCTATCTATTGATCGCATCGACTCCCCTATCGGAACCATCCTGCTGGTTGTTGATGGGGATAAGCTCTGTTCACTCGATTATGAAGAGTATGAACAGCGCATGATGACACTGCTTGAGAGCCGCTATGGTTCCGTTCAATTGCTACCCAAAGCGGACCCCAACAGCTTCAGTAGTCGTGTTCGTAGCTATCTCGCGGGCGGCTATAGCAGTTTGGAGAATATTCCGGTCAGCACGGGAGGAACACCATTTCAACAGCGAGTATGGCATGCACTTCGCACAATCCCTGTTGGAACAACAAAAACATATGGTGAACTGGCGGCGCAACTTGGCAAACCAACAGCTTACCGCGCCGTAGGTGGCACCAACGCTCTCAACCCGATAGCGATTGTGTTGCCCTGCCATAGGGTCGTGGGAGCGAATGCCTCTCTGACTGGTTACGCGGGCGGATTGGAACGCAAACGCTGGCTTCTTGAACATGAGGGATACAAGGTAAAACAAAATTCTCGTTTAGCAGGAACAGGAGAGCAGGCATGAAAGCAAGAGACATGGGAGAACTATTGCTCCTTTCGGTTCTATGGGGTGGCTCGTTTTTGTGTATACGAGTAGCAGCTCCTGTGTTCGGCCCTATTGTTCTGATAGAACTACGTGTACTCATTGCAGGGCTGGTCTTACTCCTCTACGCAGCACTGACAAAAACGAGCCTGAACCTACGCAAACACTACTTGTGCATAAGATTTTTTGCTCAATGCTTCGATAACAACTCCAGCGACTGCATAGCCAAGTCCTGAATAGGAATATATTTTCCTTACACCATCTTTTTCAAATATATTCCATTCTCGCACAAAAAACAATCCTATAACGTAATATTCTCGACATGGTAAGATACAAAGAAAAACTGTTGGAGGAACTACTATGTCCGATAAGCCAGAGATTCTACAAGGTGAATACTTTTTCTTGCCACAGGAGCATATTGTATTTGGGGCAGGAAGTCTCGCTCATTTGGCAGATGAGGTACGACGTGTTGGTGGGCAACGTGCCTTTCTTATTACAGGTAATTCGCTTGCGACACAGAGCGATGTTGTGCAGCGCGTGGAGCAGGCACTTGGTTCGCTACATGTCGGCACCTTCTCTGCTATTCGCCAGCATTCGCCGAAGGGCGACGTGGCACAGGCGACAGAGCAGGCACGAACCCTCCATGCCGATGTACTGATTAGCGTTGGCGGCGGTAGCCCAATTGACGCAACAAAGGCGGTTGCGATGGCTCTTTCACCTAACCAGAAGAACTTCTTGCCGCATATCGCTATTCCAACGACGCTTTCCGCCGCCGAATTTTCGCATCTCGTTGGCGTCACCGATGAAGAGGCCAAAAGGAAAAGCGGCTTTGCTCATGTACAGCTAGCACCACGCAGCGTTATTCTCGATGCTACGCTAACTCTTCCAACGCCAATGCAGCTATGGCTCTCGACAGGTATTCGCTCACTTGACCACGCCGTCGAGTCACTGTATGCTCCTGGCATGCATCCTATTAACGACGTTTTAGCTCTTGAAGCTATTCGTAAACTCTTCGAGTACCTGCCAGAAGTGAAGGCACAGCCCGACAACCTGAATGCGCGTACCGAACTACAACTTGCTTCGTGGATGAGTTTCTTCGGTGAGGTCAATACGCCAATGGGACTGAGCCACAACCTCGGCAGACGTATCGGTGCCAGCTACGATGTGCCACATGGCATTACGTCGTGTATCATCCTGCCGCATGTCATGCAAGCCTTCGCACTGATCCACTCACAGCTGCTCACTCGTATCGCAAACGTGCTAGGGTTACATTATCACGATGATACAAGTGCTGCATTAGCCGCTGCCGACGCTGTTTATGGACTAATTGGAGAACTCGGCTTGCCACAACACTTACATGATGTAGGAATCAATGAAACGCAGCTTGTCGAGATTGCAGAAACAACGCCATCCCGTGAATTGACGACAGAAGAGGTAGAGAAACTTCTGCATACGATGTTGTAGTGACAAGCCCTTCGCTACAATGTATACTGACGAGCGAACTGAACATCCATTGAGAACGGATATATGAAGCGATGCTCAACGTTAAAGAAAATAGCCAGTCGGAAGAGTTTAAAGAGACGGGACGTATCGAGGCGTTCAGCGACGGTGTGTTCGCGGTAGCAATTACCTTGCTTGTCTTAAATATCAAGATACCTGGATTAGATTTGCTTCCTGCTCAATTGCTTAATGATGAGAAATTGTGGAGAACTTTAGGTGATGAGTGGCCGATGTTGGCAGCTTACGTAACGAGCTTCGCAACAATTGGCGTCATGTGGCTAAATCATCACAGGCTCTTCGAGCATATTAAGCATACAAATACCATACTAATGCTGATTAATCTCTCGCTCTTGTTAATCATCGTCTTTATACCTGTTCCGACTGCATTACTAGCTGAGTATCTTGTTCGTTCCGATACGCATGCGGCTGCCGTTTTATATAGTGTTACATTTCTGATGATGGCGACTTGCTTTAATCTGCTCTGGCGGTATGCTTCTTATCGTAATCGACTGCTGGGGAAAAATGTAGACTCACGTTTTGTAGCCGCTATCAGTCGGCAGTATTCGTTTGGTCCTCTTCTCTATCTCGTTATTTTTGGTGCCGCCTGGATCAGTACGCTTGCCTGTATTATTCTCAGTTTCATTCTTGCAATCTTCTTTGCGCTACCTAGTCGTCCTCCACGTTCAGTGGTACAAAAAGAGGATGAGACATCATAGCTCTCGTAGCTCCCGTTTATTCGTATACATCACCAGCAACAACCCGCTCTCTAGCGACACTTCAGCGCGTTCGTCGGTAAGCGCATTACTCACGCCGCGCGGTTTACCAAAGCGCAGCGTTTCTTCTTGTAAGGGATAGTATAGGTTGTGCGTGGAGATACCTGTTGCATCGCTCATGAGAGGAAAGAGCGAGAGTAAGTCTTCGGGTTGACCTGAGATGATGGTGCGACTAGGACCACGCAACAGCCAACATGTCATGGGTCCATCGACGATACATATAGGGACGGTCTCTATATCCGCTAACAGCAGAATATTCGCGATTGTGTGATCGAAACGTGTACCACCAATAGCTCCTAGCAGCGTGATTTCGCTGGCACCATGTTCGAGCGCAACTTGGATAGCAAGCTCGGTATCGGTCTCGTCCTTCTCGACATTCGCACGTATAAGCTGGCTACCCTTCGCCTCTAGCTCTGTTATGGGTATAGTCAGCGAATCGAAGTCGCCCACCACGAAGGCTGGTACGTGACCATAGTGTAAGGCGGACTCGGCTCCACTATCGGCGGCAATTACAAGATCAGCACGAGCAAGTGCTGCGTTGACTGCCGTTCCTGGTTGTACCGTGCCTCCGGCGAAGATAACAACATGCATAGGACTGTACCTTTCGGCGTGTTTCTGTGAAATTCGTATCCATAGTGTACCATGAAACGTTGTATGTATCAGAGTCAGCATAATAGCACAGAACGGACGGGCGACCACAAGGGATCGCCCCTACTATACTTGACGTGCATTATGTACAATACATATTATAGTAGGGGCGATCCCTTGTGGTCGCCCATTGGTCTAAACACAGTCCGCAGCCTCTCTACAAATCGCATGACATAAATAAAGGTATATACATTCTATGCAAACCGAACAAAAAATACCCCATTCCTGGGGACATTATCCGACAGTGGAACCTGCACAGGTAACACCTATTTTCTGGCGTAATGAACTACCTGATCTGGAAGATGCAACACGTTCTATCTTACCTTTTGCTTATGGTCGTAGCTATGGTGATAGCTGTCTGAACGAAGGCGGAATTTCGCTCGATGTGAGTCATCTGCGCCGCTTTATCGACTTCAATGAAGAGACGGGTGTGCTACGCTGTGAAGCGGGCGTGATGCTCGCTGATATCTTAGAGGCGATGGTGCCGCGCGGCTGGTTCTTGCCCGTCAGTCCTGGCACCAAGTTTGTCTCGGTCGGTGGTGCGATTGCCAACGATATTCATGGCAAAAATCACCACAAGGCGGGTACCTTTGGCCGTCATGTCAACTGCTTTGAACTGCTCCGTTCTAACGGTGAACGTTTAGTGTGTTCGCCAACGGAGAATAGTGCGTTGTTCCGTGCCACTATCGGCGGTCTCGGTCTCACGGGAGTCATTCTATGGGCCGAAATTCGCCTGAAGCCAATCGTCAACCCCTATATCGATATGGACTCCATCCGCTTCGAGTCGCTAGACGAATTTTTCGACATCTCGGCTGAGTCTGATGCAGATTTTGAATACACGATGTCGTGGGTCGATATCTTAATTGGGGGCAAGGCTCTGTGCCGCGGAAAATTCATGCGCGGCAATAATAACCGATTCCAGGCATTAGCCGCTAAACCTTTGAAAAAACCTTTGCCGCTTGCGGTGCCAATCAACCTGCCGACCTTTGTCTTGAATACACTGACCGTCAAAGCCTTCAACGAAGCTTACTATCACATACAACGTGAAAAGCGCGTGCATAAGGTTGTGTCTTACGAACCATTCTTTTATCCGCTCGACTCAATTCATGAGTGGTACCGCCTGTATGGGAAACGTGGCTTCTTGCAGTATCAGTTTGTGGTACCGTTCGCGACAAGTAGTGATGCCATGAGCGAAATCCTGGGACGCATTCGACGTTCGGGTGAAGGCTCGTTCTTGACGGTACTAAAGAAATTCGGCGATATATCATCACCTGGCATGCTGTCGTTTCCACGTCCTGGCCTGACGCTGGCACTCGATTTCTCGTATCATGGCAAGAAGACGCTACAACTGCTCAACGATCTGGACAAGATTGTGCTACAGAGCGGTGGCGTGGTCTATCCAGCGAAGGATGCACGTATGACACCTGAGATTTTCCAGGCATACTATCCACAATGGCACGAATTCGAGCAATACATTGATCCGCACTTCTCCTCTAGTTTCTGGCGGCGCGTCACGTCTCCTGCAACCGCATTAGTACCTGTGAATGGATAATTATTAATAATGAAAATAGCAATAGTAGGGGCAACATCGGCGATTGCTCATGAAGCCGCGAAACCGTTCGCGAAGGATAACGCCGAATTTTTTCTCGTTGGCCGCTCACAAGGCAAACTTGAGACGATAGCCGACGACCTCAAGGTACGCGGTGCCAAGCGCGTCGATATCTACACCGACGATCTCGCCGACCTCGACAGCCATCAAGCTTTGTTTGATGAGACGGTGGCAAAACTTGAGTATATTGACGTGCTATTGATTGCCTATGGCACGCTCGGCAATCAACCACTGTGTGAGCAGAGCGTAACCGAGATGTTGAAAGAGTTCAATAACAATTGTACGAGCACTCTCTCGCTACTCACTCTCTTTGCCAACTACTTCGAGCAACAGAAGCGGGGCACTATCGCGGTCATCTCCTCTGTCGCAGGTGATCGTGGCCGACAGAGCAATTATGTCTACGGCACGGCAAAGGCGGCAGTGACAGCGTTCTTACAGGGCTTGCGTGGTCGTTTAGCTAAGTCCGGTGTCAACGTCTTGACGATTAAACCTGGGCTTATTGATACACCCATGACGGCCAACCTCAAGAAGGGGCTATTGACTGCAAGCGCAAAGGGTGTGGGTGAGGGCATCTATAAAGCGATACAACAGAAAAAAGAGGTGGTATACCTACCCTTGTTCTGGCGTCCGATTATGCTAATCGTGAAGAGCATTCCAGAGCGGGTGTTCAAACGGTTGTCAATTTAAGGTTTGTAAGGTATATACACGAACGGGTCTACCCGTTCGTGTATACTTTGTGCTTACTATCTTGTTGCAAGAGTTGTTGGGGTACTAACGATAATTGTATCGGTCTGATTTATCACACCCCACCGAGCGCGAACATGATATATTCGGTGTCCAAATCAGGCCGCCGCACAAGTCCAGCATGTTCAGCGACTCGCATAGAGGCAATGTTTCCTGGTCTTACACGAGCAAATATGGGCATTTGCGGCAAATATTTTCGTGAGAGTGTTACCGCCGTTAATGCCATTTCAGTCGCATAGCCATGCCCCCATGCAGAAGGCGTGAAACGATAGTACAAGTTTAGCACATTACGTTCATGCCACTCCAAACGCCTTACTCCACCAAAGCCTATGATTTCGTTTGTAGATGGCAAAGTTACCGCCCAATACCCATAGCCATCGTCTTGCCAGTATTGCAGCCAAAGGTGCAAGTCCTTTTCGCTTGTTGCGAAGTCAGGATCAGGACCATTGGGAGCGTACTGGTGAGTCGCGGGATCACCATGTATAGCGAACATTGCAGCAGCATCTTCAGCTATAGGACGACGCAAAATAAGCCGTTCGGTACGTACTTTACCAAATATAGATGCTAGTTGTGCTGGGGAAAGCTCGTGTTGTTCATCTTTGTCTGCCATACTTATATTTTTCTCTATCTGGCATTCTCACGTTGGCGCAACGCCTCATACAGTGCGATACTCCCCGCAACGGCGGCATTGAGTGAGTTGATTTGACCATGCATGGGCAGCTTTACCAGTAGATCACAGTGTTCGCGTATAAGGCGACCAAGTCCCTTGCCTTCATTGCCAACGACAATTGCGAGTGGACCTGTCAGATTGGCCTTATGATAAAATGTTTTCGCCTCACCTGCCAGCCCGACGACCCACACATTCTCTTGCTTGAGTTCGTCGATCACGCGTGTCAGGTTGGCCTCTTGCGCGATGAGCAGATGTTCCGTGGCACCCGCCGATGTTTTGACAACGGTGGCGTTGACCTCCGCCGCGCGATGCTCCGGTAGCACAATACCATGCACACTCGCGGCCTCCGCTGTTCGCATTAGTGAGCCGAGATTGTTCACATCCTGAATGGCATCGAGAATTAGTAGAAATGGAGCCTCCTGTTTACGCGCTGCATATGCCAGGATATCGGAGATGCTAACATATTTGCGCTCCTCGACCAATGCCACACATCCCTGATGCACGGCACCGCGACTGAGTTGGTCGAGTCGCGAGCGTGGCACCATCTCAATTGTGATATGCTGCCGCTCAGCCTCTTGCTCAATGGCGGCAACCGCAGGAGCATCGCGCTGGCCCTTAGCTAAAAGCAGACGTTTGACGCGCCGCCCCGAATGCAACGTCTCTAAAACGGGGTTGCGTCCCCAGATATATTCAGGCATGAACTCTCTCTTGTCTTTGATTTAGTTTTTAGCGAGTATATCATACCTTATGGGATAAGGCTATGTATGAAGTTTGGGGTCTCCATCCTTTAGGGGAACAGAGAGACCCTTGCGGCATAGCTTCCAACAAACGCGCCATCAACCATGTTTTCTCTCCCTCGATGCCGTTGCTCAATCCTTGCCAACAGGGTTCATTGCTCGCAGGGCGTTATAAATAAAGGCCCCTACGCATTTGTCCACTGGAATTTGTTGGACTCAATGCCCTTGCGGTCTTCCTGCTGTTTGACTTGCCTCACTATTCTCAACAAGCTATACTCAGATAGAAGCTATAAGGAACAAGACGAATGAACAAAGAAAATACTGAGGAATTATTTGATGTGTAACACCAAGAAGGAACAATAGTATGGCTGAATCTAAATACTGGTGGCATCGACAAACTATAGCAGAGACATTCGAGCGTATTCTAAATAGCACAACTCCCTGGGTTGCAATTGGCGATTTTCTAGATGATTGGCGACGTTCTGCGGTTGAAGATCGCTTTGAGCTAGCAGAGACGACAATCGCAGCGGCTCCCACGCTTGAAATGTTACGCTGGGCGGCCTTTTGTGCCTCAATGGTAGAATAGCTCTGCTGGCGGATAACTTGCCTTTTCCAATGTGGACTGACCAGGAGTGCTATGTCTTGCAAGAACCCTGGTTTATTTATGACGGCTATCGTTTGCGTGCATGGCAGCTCGTTACAACACCTGCCGCCTTTAAAACACGTAACATCTATGGTGTAGATCGAATGCTGGAACGCGTCTAAAAGAAAGAGGGACTCATGATACGAGGAGAAAAGGTATATTTGAGGGTTGTTACTGAGGCCGATCTTGCACTACTCAGTGCGTGGTGGAACGACGCTGATTTTAAAAGTGAATATAACTCGTTTGGTTTGCAACCAGCAAATACGATAGAAAAGCACTTCGCAGAAAACGGCCTCCTTAGCTCACAACAAGGTGATCTCCTCATCGTCACGTCAAACAACGATGATATTATTGGCTCCATCTCCTATCGTCAAGTAAAATATGGACCAAACGAAGGGAGTGCTGCATTCAATATTGGTATCAGTATTGCCGCCATGCATCGCGGTAAAGGCTATGGGGTTGAAGCACAAAAACTACTCGCAAGTTATCTTCTTGCAACCTATCCTGTTATGCGTATCGAAGCTTCAACAGATAGAGAAAATATCGCGGAGCAAAGAGCATTAGAAAAAGCTGGATTCACGCGCGAAGGAGTGCTACGTCAAGCACAATGGCGTACTGGTAGTCGGCATGATTTAGTAGTATACAGCAAGTTACGTGGAGAGTAAGTAGGTAAGAAAAGGCTTCGCATTATAAAGCTGAGTCACCAATCTGCAAAGCAAGTTCGTGTACATTACAGTAAACATCACTAGATAAAACATAGTTAACGATAGAGAAGAAAGGACTTTCTCATGCAAGGTAACAGCTTAAACGGTGTACGCGTTGCGATTGTCGTTGATGATAACTTTGAGCAAGTCGAGATGACTTCACCAAGACTGGCCCTTGAACAAGCGGGAGCGAATGTGACGCTCATCTCTTCGCATCCCGGTCAGGTAACAGGTAGAAGTCACGATGTAGACCCACAAGACACCTTCAAGGTGGACATGACCCTCAATGAAGCAAATCCTATGGACTTTGATGCACTTATGCTGCCAGGGGGATCAGTCAATGCCGATCATCTGCGTATGAATCCGAAGGCACAGAGCTTCGCCAAGCAGTTCGATAGCGCGGGCAAGCCAATGGCGGTCATCTGTCACGCGCCATGGCTCCTCGTCTCAGCCGATCTTGTAAAGGGCCGTACCCTGACAAGCTGGCCGAGCCTGCAGGTGGATATCCGTAATGCTGGCGGCAACTGGGTCGATCAGCAGATGGTACGTGACCGCAATCTGGTGACAAGTCGTGGACCACAGGACCTCGGTGCCTTTAATCCCGCGATGGTCTCTCTATTCGCGGAAAGCAAAGTGACGCGCTAAAAGAGTTTTCAACACAATAGAGGGAAATGCGCGTGGATGCACTGCATTCACGCGCATTTCCCTCTATTGTGTTTTCCCTACCACCTCGCCGTGCCACAATCGTTGTAGCTCCGGTGAGGTTTGTAACAGTTTTTGCAATGTTCCCTGTGAGTCTACGTGCCCTTCTTTGAGAATGATAACGTGGTCGGCTCGTTGTAGTACAGCGCGTCGATGCGAGACGACGAGGTAGGTACTTTTGCGCTGGCTAAAGAGGCGGTCCCACAGCATATGCTCGGTCTCTACATCGAGGGCACTGGAAAGGTCATCGAAGACAAAGAGTTCGGCGTCACGCACAAACATACGCGCGGCAGCGGACCGCTGAGCCTGTCCGCCAGAGAGCTTAACGCCGCGCGTACCAATCGTTGTACTCAACCCCTGCTCTAACCCTTCCAGGTCGCGCTCCATGACGGCGGAATGAATAGCCGCCGTAATATCAACTTTATCCTCTGGCAAACCAAGCAGGATGTTCTCTTTCAACGTATCGCTAAAGAGGTGCGGCACCTGCGCTGTATATGCACTGTGTGGTGGCACAAAGAACGTAGCAGGGTCGTTGATGAGTTGTTCATTCCAGAATATCTCACCCGTATCTTTTGGCAGCAAGCCAAGCAAAACTTCTAATAGTGTCGTCTTGCCTGAGCCGATACGCCCTGTGATGACGGTCAGCGAACCATGTTGCACACGCAAGTCGATGTTCTCTATACCTCTACCTGTATCGGGATAGCGATAACTTAGCCCTTTTACCTCTAACACTTGTAAATCGTCCGTCTTTACAGGAACGGTCAGTGCAGGTATATGTCCACTGAGATACAACGGTTTATGCGCCACAAGTTGCTCTACTGGTGCGCCCTGTAATAACCTGTCCATACGCTGAAAGGCGACCTTTGTCTGCTTGTAGTGCGCGAGAAAGACGCCGAAAGAGTGAGTGGACTCGGTGGCAAAGGCGAGATAGTAGATGAACAGGGCGAGATCGCCTACGCCAAGCTGCTTCGCGCGAATAGCCTGTGCAGCGAGAATAAGAATGAAGCCCGTTCCCAGACCGACGATATTTGCAAAGGTCGAGTCGAGCAACTGTGTAAGCACAGCATCTTTCAACATAGCAATACGCCGCTTTTCATTCAACGTCTGAAAGTGCGTGAGGACATAGGACTCTGCCGTCGAGACCTGAATTGCCTGCATTGAACTGAAAATTTCGCCAATGGCACTGGTGACACGCCCCGTTGCCTTACGGCTGGCACGACGATACTTTTCCAGGCGTTCGCTCACGATCTGGACCGTCGCAACCACGCCGATCAATGGCACAAAAACCAGCAACGTAATCAATACGTCGATTTTGAGCATGATAATAACTGCGATAATGGCAAACAGAGCATCTCCCATATTGTCGAGCGTCCAACTGATGGCGTCCTCCGCCTGTTCCGCGTCGTCACGAAAGCGGCTGATGGCCTCGCCTGGAGAATCGGGAACGGCACGCGCTCCGGGTCGCTCCAGAATACGTTCTAACAGGTTGCGGCGCAGAATATTCACCATCGAGAAGCGATGCAGGTTATCGACGAGGCCACCTGCAAAGTACAGTACAACACGCGCCAACGCCGTAACGACTAGAAACGCGATCAGCGTCCAGAGCGTCCTTGTCAGGTGTGCCTCTTTCGGCAGCAAATTAAAGAATTGTTGCGCTATCAAACCAGGGACGAGAGGCAAAACGCGAATAGTTATCCAGATAAGGGCGTTCAGCGTGTAGAGCCACGGACGATAGCGAATCATGTGCCACATGTACTGATAGGTCTTCATGCTTGCACCTCCTCTGTCGATGTCTCTGGAAGCAAAAAGTCGATCTGTTCTGTGCTATCGGTGTGCGTCTCTAATCCTGTTCGCAAGAGTCGCGCAAAGTGTGAGTGACTATCTTGCACTAACGTCTGCCGCTCGCCATACTCAAGCATACGCCCACGTTCCAATACCAGGATTTCGTCGGCACGCTGCACGGTACCAAGTCGGTGTGCGATGATAATACCTGTGCGTCCGCTAAAAAGCTTGCTAACGGCGCGTTCAATCAACTGCTCCGTCGCAGGATCGAGCCGTGACGAAGCCTCGTCGAGAATAACCAGCCCAGGATTTGTCAGGAAGACGCGTGCGAAGGCAAGCAGTTGTGCCTCGCCAGCCGAGAGACCTTCACCATCGGACCCCAGTTCGGTATCCAGTCCTTGCGTCAATGAGCCATACCATGTCGTCAGGCCGAGGTCGTCCAGCACCGCTAAGATACGTGTGTCTGGAATGGTAGGATTGAAGAAGGTCAGGTTGTCGCGTACCGTCGCGTGAAAAAGCTGCACATCTTGCGTGACCATGCCGATATGTTGACGCATATCACGTAGCCTTGTTTCGCGAATGGGAACGCCGCCAAGACTGATAATGCCCTCTTGAACATCGTAGAGGCGTAGCAAGAGACGAGCAAGTGTTGTCTTGCCACTGCCTGTACGACCAAGCACACCAAGCACCTTCCCAGGCTGCAACGTGAACGTGATGTCATGCAAAATTCTGTCGTCTACATTATAGCCGAATGAGACGTTATTGAACTCGACGGCAAGAGAACCTGATGGCAACACTCCATCTCCACCATCACTGATACTACTTTGCGCTTGTAATAATTGCTGCACACGCTCGATGCCTGCCCCAGCTTGTTGCAGGTTTTGTAGCTCCATGCGTATTTGTTGTATCGGCTGCTCAAGCAGATTAGTGTAGTAGAAGGTCAGGTAGACCGTGCCTAGTGTAATAGCGTGAATGCTCCACAGATAGGCACCAACCGCGAAGGCAAGAGCATTGCCAATCCCAAAGACCGCGATGGTGGTCATGAGCATAGTATAACTCGCGAGACCAGCTTTGCGATTCACGGGCAACCATGAGCGGAGCAGATTATAAAATCGCCACATAACATAGCCAGTTGCACCATTGGCGCGTGTGTCGGCAGTCCCCACAAGCTGCTCCCCGACAAAGCCAAAGAACTCGGCATCCTTCTCACGCTGCTTTACCCAGAACGGCACAGCATAGGAGCGAAGCCGAATGAGAACTATTAGAGCAATCAAGGCGAACGCGCCCATCACCAGACCAATACGCCAATCGGCGAGAAACAGAAATACCACGATGCCCACAATCAAGAGAGAGTTACCCAGCAGATAGACAAACGATTGTGAGAAAAAGGTCGAGAGCGTGTTTACATCTCCGTCGATACGCTCGATAATTTCGCCAGAGGTGTGTGCCTTGTGGAATGCCATGTCGAGTTTGAGACAATGAGCCACAAGGTCGGTACGAAGCTGATTGGTCGCTGTCCATGCGACATTCTCACTGAGATAGGTAGCGATTACCGTCACGACTTGATTGCCCAGTGCGATAGCCACAAATAACGCACCAGCAAGCATAAGTGAAGTTGTATCAGCTCCTGTTGTGGCCGCGTCAATGAAGTAGCGCAGAATTTGTGGATTGAGCAACTGCAAGGCGATACCCGTCAGTAATAGCACAACCATCAGCACGGCACGACGCCACTGTGGTTTCAGGTATGTTACTAGAAGATTGGTATAGATTGAATAACCGACTGGTTTGGATGTAGGTAAGAAGCTCATTGAGCGTTCCTTTCACCATAGCTGGTGCTGCTACGTCCTATGTGCCTTCTCTTCAATAGACATAAAAAGGCCACAGGACACAACTATGCGTAATACCTGTGGTTGACAGATGAACCTACAGGGTAACGAGTGCGTCTGTGGCAACAAGGGAGTTATTTTACGGAGAAACGTTGTTACAGGAATTGGGAGAGCACTCGTTAATTACACGGAAAGACCGTGTATCGTTGGCAGTTGAGCGTGCGTATTATTCGCTATAAGCATTGGACATGCTCTCTTTCTTTGTTCATCGAATTATTACAAATCAAGGATACCATAAGAGCAGGTGGAAAACAAGGGAATAATAAATCTATGAAAGTTACTAAAAGATGTAATGAAGACAAACGGGCGACCACAAGGATCAATACCGTTCAAATAAGACGAATGACATGAAAAATTCCAACGGGCGACCACAAGGGTCGCACCCTACTATAGATGTAGAACGAGTATAGTAAGTAGGGCGCGGCCCTTGTGGTCGCCCGTTGATAGCTTTATTGCAACAGCGCAGTAATCTCTTCCTGTACAGGTACGCCAGTCACCTCGGCATTGTGCGCGAGTATTAGCAGGTCAACCTCGCTTCTTACGCCAAATTCGGGCAGGTAAATTCCAGGCTCGATTGAGCAACAGGTATTTTCCAACAGAACGCGTGTATCTTGCGTCTCGAAGTTATCGTTGTTCGCGCCGTTACCGTGTTCGTCAATCGCGATGTTATGTCCGGTACGATGCACAAAGTAGTCGCCATAGCCCGCATCTACTATCACGGTGCGTGTGATATCATCAACCTGCCGACCTTCGACGCGCTCACCTGCCGCTAGCCGTGTCCGTACAAAGGTAAGGCCAGTATCGCGAGCTCGGCGCACAATCTCAAATACCTCGCGTTGACGCGGCGGAATTTCGTCATGTGTACCGGCGAAGGCCATCCATGTGTAATCGGCGTAGACAGCACCCTCGTCGGGTAGTTTGGCCCAGAAATCGAAGAGAATCAGATCGCCACGATGAATCGGCTGGTGCTGCTCCATTGTTGGTACATAGTGTGGATTGCCGCTATTCGCGTTTACCGCGACAATCGGCGGCTCAGGCACAAGCAGACCCGTTTGTTCCATAAGAGACACAAAGCGTTGTTGCACAGTATACTCATCAAGCTCTACGCTGATCCGTAAATCGTTTGTGAGTTCTGCAAAAAGTTGATTTTTCGTAGCTATGAGGCGGCGACCAGCTTCACGGTGACTTTCAATCTGCTCATCGCTCAACTGAGCAACAAAGCGTTGCGAGAGGTTCGCGGAACTCACGACCTTGGCTCCAAATGAACGTATCAGTTCAACCGTGCCAGCATCGACACGCGCAATATAGGGTATCGCGTTCATTGGTGAATATTCCATCGCGACACGCATCTCTGGTTTGAGCAGGCTCTGCACCTGTTGCTGCATCTCTTCCCATGTGCGAAAAATCAGCCGCGTGCCAGGAAGTGAGCGCAACACGTGCGACTCAACCGCGCTGATAATCGCAGTCGGCGTACCCTGCACTGGCACAAAATAGAACCAGCGTCGTGTGTACATATCGTGCGCGGGCAATGTCAACACCTGATACGCAATAGGATTCGACTTACGAAAATCATAAAAGAGCCAGCCATCTATCTGCTCGTCCCGCAATGCCGTTTGAATACGTGCGATATCCATACTATTATTCCTCTGACAACTTCACGTTCTCATAAATAGCGGCAATAGGAAGACTGACACCTATGCTGATCAGCTTTACTATGTCGTCAACCTTGAAAGGTGACAACTGCCAGAAGGGGTGCTGTTCACGTCGATATACTTCTATAGCCATACGTTGTGTATTTACGAGAACATATTCCTCAATCGTTGGGCAAGAACGATAGAAATCAAATTTATCTCCTCTATCGTATGCCTCCGTACTTTTTGAGAGAACTTCAATGACAAGGCGCGGATACAACAAAATATCGTTTCCATCCTCATCACGAGGATCACACGTAACCGTTATGGCAGGATAGACGTAACGTTTTTCCGATAAACGCACTCTTGCATCAGAAGTATAAACACTACATGACCCATTGCGAAGCGCATTACCTAACTCTCGTATTAAGTTAGCAATAATCCGCGCATGTATAAGCGTTCCGCCCGCAAGCATATACACACGACCATCAATAAATTCGTAGCGTTTCTCTCTGCTGTCGCGGTCAAGTGCAAAATACTCTTCAACGCTCATTTTTGAACGGCTAGGTTGGGCTACCATATCTCTTGCCTTTCATCAACATTAGAAATGGTTAGCATACGAAACACAACCATCCTCTTCTGCATAAAAGCACGAATGCCTGTATGCAGAAGAGAACGTATGCCATAATTTTTAGCGGTCGCGCTCATGCGACGTTAGCGCGGCCTGTGCAGCCGCAAGACGTGCAACGGGAACACGGAACGGTGAACAGCTTACGTAGTCAAGTCCGACCATGTGACAGAACTCGATGCTATCGGGATCGCCACCATGCTCACCACAGATGCCCAGTTCGAGGTGTGGATTCGCCTGACGACCTTTTTCTGCGGCCATACGCACCAACTGTCCTACACCGTCGCGGTCGAGGGTCTGGAAGGGATTGAAGGGCAGAATTTTGACCTTCTGCTTCATTCCTGGCTCGTCAAGACCGTCGATGTAGCGCAAGAGGAACTTGCCCTCAGCATCGTCGCGGCTATAACCAAAGGTGGTCTGCGTCAGGTCATTGGTGCCGAAGCTGAAGAAGTCGGCAACAGGGGCGATCTGGTCGGCGGTCAGAGCTGCGCGTGGCAGTTCGATCATAGTACCGAATTTGTACTCGATGGCTCCGCCCACCTCGTCGGCGATCTCGTGGGCAACGGCCTCTAGCTGGCGACGCACCTCTTTTAGTTCGTTGACATGCCCAACCAGAGGAATCATAATCTTGGGTTGAATCTTCTTGCCTTCCTGCGCCAGTTCTCGGGCCGCCTCAAGAATGGCGCGTGTCTGCATCACGTTGATCTCCGGGAAGAGCAGGCCGAGACGACAACCACGTAGACCAAGCATAGGGTTCATTTCACGCATGGAGCCAACGGCTTCGAGCAGTTCACGCTTCTCCGCCAGTTCCTTTGGATTGTCGCCCTTTGTCTCAAGACGTGTCACCTCGACAAGTAGTTCCTCATAAGATGGCAAGAACTCGTGCAGTGGTGGGTCGATGAGACGGATGACGACGGGATAACCCTCGCCAGTTTTGGGATTCACCATCGCCTCGAAGATGCCTTTGAAGTCGCTGCGTTGGAAGGGTAGCAGCTTGTCAAGCTCGGCTTTGCGCTCCTCGGTCGTCTTCGCGAGAATCATTTTTTGTACGATGGGCAGGCGTTCCTGCTCCATAAACATATGCTCGGTACGACAGAGACCAATGCCCTCGGCACCAAAGGTGATAGCACGCTTGGCATCACGCGGATAGTCGGCATTGGCCCATACGCCCAGTTTGCGCTCGGCATCGGCCCATGTGAGCAGTTTCTTCAAGTCCTCTTCTTTATCGAAGTCGGCCTCAACGGTCTTGATGATGCCCGCAAAGACCTCGCCAGTGGCACCGTCGATGGAGATGTCGTCGCCCTCTTTGATTACGATGTCAGAGCCAACGACGCGGAAGAGATGCTCAGCCTCGTTGACGCGAATGCCTTCACAGCCAGCGACACAGGGGAGACCGAGTCCACGCGCAACAACCGCAGCGTGACTTGTCGCGCCACCACGTGCTGTAAGAATACCTTTCGCTACCAGCATACCGTGTACATCGTCGGGGCTTGTCTCTGGACGTACCAGCACGACAGCAGTACCTGCTTTACCGAGTTCCTCGGCGCGGTCAGCGTCGAAAATGGCTTTACCGAAGGCGGCACCAGGAGAAGCGTTCAGGCCCTTCGCCAGCAAACGACCCTCTTTCTCAGCTGTCTTTTTCTCAGCATCGTCGAAGCGTGGCAATAGGAGTTGGTAGACGTGGTTTGGCTCAACGCGCTTCACGGCGTCTTGCTTCGAGATGAGACCCTCTTCAACCATATCGACGGCGACCTTGACGGCGGCACCAGCGTTGCGCTTGGCAGAGCGTGTTTGGAGCATATACAGGTGCCCACGCTCGACGGTAAATTCCAGGTCCTGCATATCCTTGTAGTGTTGCTCAAGACGGTTCGCGATATCCTGAAACTCCTGGAAGACATGTGGCAGGTCCTGCTGCAAGCGGCTAATCTTAGATGGCGTGCGGATGCCGGCAACTACGTCCTCGCCCTGTGCGTTGAGCAGATATTCACCGTACAACTGCTTCTCGCCTGTAGCGGGGTCGCGTGTGAAGGCGACACCAGTACCGCTATCGCTACCCATATTACCAAAAACCATGCTCTGCACGTTGACGGCGGTGCCGAGCGTATGCTCGATCTTGTTGAAGTTGCGGTAGTCTATGGCACGTTTGTTGTTCCACGAAGAGAAAACAGCCTCAATAGCCTTCTCCAACTGCTTGTAAACATCGGTTGGGAAAGGCTCGCCCGACTGCTTTTCGGCGATCTGCTTGAACTCGACAACGAGATTTTTCAGGTCGGCGGCTGGGATTTCGGCATCGGTCTTGACGTGCACCTGCTCTTTGTAGTGCTCAAGGACGCGCTCGAAATCCTGTGGGTTGGTGTCAAGCACTATTTTGCTGAACATCTGAATAAAGCGGCGGTAGGCATCGTAGGCGAAACGCTCGTCGCCTGTGAGCGCGACCAGCCCCTGCACCGTCTCATCGTTAATACCGAGGTTGAGGACGGTATCCATCATGCCGGGCATAGAGAATTTCGCGCCGGAGCGGACGGAGACGAGTAGAGGATTGTCTTTCTTGCCGAAGCCTTTGCCTGTCTGCTGCTCCACAATCTTGAGTGCAGCCAGAGCCTGTTCCCACATACCCTGTGGAAAGTGCTTGCCTGCGTCGTAGTAGGCGTTACAGGCTTCGGTGGTAATGGTGAAGCCGGGAGGAACGGGAAGGCCAGCGTTTGTCATCTCAGACACCCCTGCGCCCTTACCGCCGAGCAGTTCACGCATCTTCGCGTTACCCTCGCTAAAAAGATAGACCCATTTACGTGGGGATTGTTTTACGGCCTCGTCCAGTTCGGAACGAGTAATCTGTTGTGTCATGTCAGGTATCCCTCCAACGTATAACAAAAATAAACAGTTACAAGCTTATGCGCTCAGCACAATGTTTCTGGCCCAACGTAATACAGTACGAGCATGTTGAATATAGTCGCTGGCTTGTTCCGCATCGATCACCTCATCAGCCTCTTCCGGTGGTGTGTTGACATAGAAGGCTTCAGGATGAAAGGGCGTTAAAACTGCCATCTCATCTTGAATGTTCGGTGGTGCGCCAACAGCGACCGCCAGAGTATGCAAATCATGGTCATAGGGTACACGCCGCCCGGAGTGCAATACGCTAACTGATTGCGCGGCCTTCTCGACCGCCTGATTACAGAAATCCGCACAAGCAAAGTGTCGTCCTAGACTCAATTCGACCGTCGCTGTCGCCATGTCCTGTGCCGCCTCCGCGAAGACCGCTAGTGCTCCCTGTAAGTCGCCCTGTAACGGCTCCGAAGAGTCCTCATCGTCCTCCTGAGAAGTGGTGTGGGCGATTATCGCTCGTGCATCATCATCGAGCGTGACTCCCTGTGAAAGGAGCCTTTCGAGGTCTTCTTCGCTCTCGCCATTGGGGAGTTTATGCCCATCGTTATGCATCTGTGCCATACTCTGTTCCTTGTCCAACAACTAGCTCGTGTGTAGTGTATATTCTCTTCGACCATCTTGCCCATAATATGCCCAATGGATGCGTCCTGTCAATGCACACAAGAAAAATCAACAGGGCCATTCAAAAGTCCATGAGGGATATGGACGGGCGACCACAAGGGTCGCCCGTTATCTATATGTAGGTATAGGTCGCCCTGTTATCAGATTAAAAATTTAAAGGGCATAATCGGCCTTTTGTGGAGGACTGTAAGGGGATACTCTAAAACAGCATATCCATGATTGGTCAAACAATAAGAGCGACGTGAACGCTCACCTTCCAAAGACAGAATCCAGCCTCTTTGTTCCAAACGAACCAGAGCAGCATAGAGCGTCCCTGGCTCCAGAACGATACCACTCTGCTCATCAAGCATCGTAACAATCGCATGTCCATGTTTCGCACCATCCCTCAAACAGAAGAGAATGAGTAGAGCAGGGCTAGTGAAACACCCTAGAGCGCGAGGAGTTGCGTCCATTTCTACCCCTTTCTCGCTTACTGTATGAGCGGCGGCATAGTTTGTAACATCTCTTCTTTCTGTGCAGCTTTACGAGCAGTAATTAGAGCAAGCAAGCCTCGCACAAGCACGAACACAGCGACAAGAGTGAGCAATGCCATCGAACCCAAACCTATGGATAACAGTGTAATTTTATCAGTGTAGGACCATGCATGAATAACCAGTTTAAGTACGTAGTGACTTTTATAAGATAACCCTGCAATACTATCAATGAAAGACCTGTGGGATTGTGCATGGACTACTTTTGGAGCGGAAGCGGAATAGACTGTGATGGTGTTACGAAAACGAACAATTGGAACACTCCAATAAGCAATGTCGATAAGTTGTGCAATCATGCCCAGCGTCGCAATAGCTGTCAGCACAAAAGAGGGCAAGAGCGATTGCTTGCTTATCTTTCCTTTTGCAACAATGATAGAGGTTAAGAGTAAGCCCACTAACAGCTCACTTGTAAAGACCAACGCGTTAGTAGGTCCATTATTTACCATTAAACAATAACTAATAAATACGAACAGGGAGTACGCTGGCGGAAGAAATCGTATTATAGTGTTGCGTTTAGAAGTAGTTCTTCTGGCGGCAGTAACAGAGACCCAGAGGCCGCTTACCAACACTACCCATATCGTTACCTTGAAAGCAATACGAAACAGCATAGAGGTAATTTCTACAGTAGGGTCTAAGCGGTTCACAATGAAATTTGACATATCTCCGAGAAAAGCTTGCCAGCATATCCAGAAAAGAGGGATGATACAAAGAATTGTACTATTAGCGAAACGTATTCGGCTCATGCGGTCGTTCAATGAGAGTTGTGTTCTATAATGAGGGTCCAAACGGGCATCGAGTGCGCCGAAGAGCAGATCAATTCCTGTAAAGAGCGTTATAGTGTGTTCTTCGAGGAGCGCGACCATCTCGTTTTCGTAGCGTTCGCGCCATGCACGTGGATAAAGCTTGACCAGCCATAATAGCAATTTCACGTTTCTCTCCTTGTAACTCTTTACACCACATTTAGAACGCAGGTAGACGCTGCAGACCGACAGAGACAACACGTTGCATCGTCGCAAGCTGCTCACGCAACACAGTCACGCCCGCGCCCGTTAAGCGATATGGGCGGCGACGATCAGTGGCCTCTAATGCATCAATCCAGCCGCGCTGTTCTAGCCGCGCCAACGCACCATAGAGCGTTCCTGGTTCTAAACGTGTGCCACTAAATTCGAGAATATCCTCCATCATGGCATAGCCATGCTTGGGTCCACTCGCTAAGCTTGAGAGGATGAGCAACGAAGGATCGGAGAAACGACCCAACTCGGATAAGTGTTTCGGCATAATCTAACCTTCTATAACTATTTGGTATCGCTTTATATCGTGATACTTACTAAGTATAATTGAATAATAACATAACATACTAGGTAGGTCAAGTGTAGTACACAGTCAATCTTGATGTGTAATAGGGAACTTTTTCCCTACACTTTTCGTCTCTTCTATGCATGCACGATATACAGGGTAAGACAAAGCAATGTGTCAACAAAGGGAAAAGAACATGCGAACGCAAGAGAAGGAAGATAGACAGATACAGACAGCACCGAAGCAGAGAAGACCCTTATCATTATTGATTGGGCTAGGATTGCTCGCGGCAATCGCGCTTTTCGTAGGCTATAATGTAACAACACTCGCCAACCAACATATACAGCGTACAGGTACGACAACAATGAACACACAGACAAGTAAAGGTTCATGGGAGCATGTGCTTGATGGCTTCTCTATTACATCAATGGTAGCTGCACCAAATAACGCAGCCATCTTATATGCATGTGCCATTCCTGTTCAGACCATTACACCCACGCCTTATCTTCCAGGAACAGGCATCCCCGTTGTGAGCTACGCCTTGCTGCATAGCACCGATGGTGGTACACACTGGCAAGAGGTAACACACCTGAATGGAGGTTGCCAGATTGCCATCAATCCTACGAATAGCAATGATATCTATACAATTGCACGTTCAGGACATACAGCCAGCAACGGGCAGGTGGCGGATGTACTCAAGCACAGCACTGATGGTGGTCGCTCATGGACCGATATCGCACCGACACTTCTGTCGGGCAGTACACAACTAGCAACGGCGTGGCATGTGCAACAATTGAGCATGGTGGGCAACCAACTTTTCGGGACACAATTGTTTCCCACACAAGGCGTGCAACCGTTGGGGAGAAGTTTACCACCTTCAATTGTCACAAGGCTCAGCATCACACATCTCGTCGGAAGCAGTGACGGTGGACATACATGGACGCTTCTTGATAGTAACCGCGATAACACAGGTCAAGGAACGCATAATTATGTTGTTTCACCATCTAACCCACAAACGATATACGAGCTTGCTGGCACACAATGGCCTGCCTACTTGCAACCAGCAGTGCCAAAAAACATTCCGCTAAACGGAGGCAATCTTACACTATATAAAACAGTAGACGGTGGCAAGACCTGGACAAAGCTTTTAGAGAACCTGCCATACAGCAGCAAGATACAGGTAGCGGGCGACAATGCCAGCATCGTCTACGTGGGTAGTACCATTGGCGCGACACCACTCAAGGGATATGACACAGGCCAGGATGTAGTCGTACTACCACAGTTCTCATTACAAGTGAGTATGAATAGTGGAGCAACATGGCGTACTGTTAAGGCTCTAGCGGGAGTTGCGTTCGTACAAAACTGGTTTGTCGGCACGGGTGGACATGTCTACGCAGCCACTGGCTCGGCTCCACACATCCAGCCAGTAGCCACGACTGGTACAACAGTTGCGCCTTCTGTTACAGCTCAAATAGGGCAAGGTGGTTACAATGTCGGCAGTAGTCAAGGTATGGGCAATGTGACAGCTATCCAACGCTACGACATAATGAATGATACATGGAGGGTTGCAACACAAACGCCGCCAAGTAGTTCGCTACTCGCGGTAACAACTGACACGAGCTCACATAATAGCACACTCTGGGTATTAAGCAATGCAAGTGGCGAGATGACATTGTACAGGCAGAAAGCAGTGTAGGAGTCTAATTCACGCGCAGTGGTTTGGCCTCGCGACGCACACGTTTTCCCTGGCGTATCTGTTGGGCTGCGGTACGATCCTTTTGTGCCTCAAGTTTGATCAGCGGGAATGGACGATTGAACCGACGATCAAAGGATTCGGCCTTCTCGTCGGAGAGTAGCGCACGACGTTCGTAGGAGCGCGCGAAGATGTCACGCTTTGCTTCGTCAGAGAGATTCGTTAAGAGAAGATAAGCCAGTGCAAATTCTGGCTTACCCTCTTCGGCATAGGCATCAGCGAGTGTGAGGGCATCGGCTCCCTCGTCTACCTGTTTATGAGCCTGTTCAAGAAAGACATCTTTCAGCAATCGACGATAAAGTTCCGCAAAATCTATAGGCATCGCAGGCTCCCGTAGTGAGAAAATATATTATGATACGTCTATAAGAGGCGTGACATGTTATTCGGCTCTCATATTGTACCACCTTTTTTGGGTGCCTGCCGCTCTTCACGATGCCACTTATGGGCATAAGAAAAGAGTTCGCGGAAGGCGCGAACAATCACAGCGATTTTTGCGCCAGTCGCACGTCCACCGCGTCGTGGTAGATGTTGTACACCAACCTCAGTATAGGTATAGCCTTCACGCGTGAACTTGTAGAGCATTTCCGTGTTAATCATCGCGCCGCGCGTCTCTAAACGATTATGCTGAAAAAACTCAGCTTTGTAGAGCTTGAAAGCGCAATCAATATCGCGCACGCGGAGTTTGAAAACAGACTGCACAAGCATCTTCCAGCCCCAGGCATTGAGCTTACGTAAAGCCGTATCTTGACGGTCAATACGATAGCCAAGCACAGCATCGTATTCCCCGATCAATGGAAAGAAACGCTCCAGATCACAGATATCAAACTGTCCGTCGGAGTCCATAAAAAACACAAGGTCTTTGCCAGCCGCCTCAAAGCCGCTAACAAGGGCGGCTCCATACCCTTGATTTACCTCGTGGTTAATCACACGAACTCGCGGTTCCTCTGCCGCAATCTCTTCCAGGATGGATCGTGTGTGGTCCTTGCTGCCATCATTGACAACAATCACCTCGAAATCTTGTGTCCATGCTGACACGGCATCGATCACCGAACGCATCGTGCCTGTGATTGCGACCTCTTCATTGTGAGCGGGCATCACGATAGAAATACTATATGCAAGACTCATATTCTGCTCTCTCACCTGCCCTTGTGTATATTGCTGCATCCGTCCCTCTTCTTTATTATAGGGCGTGATAAATCAGGCCCCTACAGCGTAGTAAATCAAGCCCCTACAAGGTGCGCTATGGTTGCATCTGCCAAATGTCGCTTTATGCTTATGGTTCGTGCTAGAAAAAACCGTGCGGCGCATTCCCACGTAGGAAATAACGGATGTCCCGCTAATTGCCGCATCTTTAGAAACATTGACCCGCTAGAAATCGTTGGGTATAAATGAGTGTAACGCATATGACACTACCTAAATGATACCATGTTAGAAAAAACTACTTGCGAAAACTAAAACGGGTATTTTAGAATGTCTGTAACGAAAATACGCGAAAATAGGACTGATATGTACTTTGTTACCCCTTTATAATGAGAACGTCTTAATGTAGGAAAAGTCAGCAAACCAAGCTTCATATAGGAGTTATAATGGATATTCCAGGCGAAAAACATGTTCCATTAATCGCAAGTGATAAACAAGTAAGTATTTCTCCTTCTGAAGTACAAACCGATGTAGCGGCTACTGATGAGGCAGTTACAAGTACATCACCTGAAACTGTAACATCGGTTTCAAAACTACGGCTATTTTGGCAAAAGTGGTCAAGGGCAGCACTCAACATACTTCCTGTATATATAGCTGTTCATGTAGGTTTTTTCCTCACGACCTGTCTCTCATTCTTATTTACGCTTCGCGACTTTGACTGGCACTGGGTTCCATTGCGTGCCTTGCCTGCCGCGTGGCACCATTGGGATACGGGACATTACATGACCATCGCGCAAAATGGTTATCAAGAAGCATATCGTACAGCATTTTTTCCGCTCTATCCACTACTTATACGTATTCTCACACCCCTCACACGTCATAATCCGTTACTGGCGGCATTGCTAATCTCCGATGTCGCTGGCTTTTTCATGCTCATCGTTCTCTATCAGCTTGTACGTGAAGATTTCAGCGAAGAGCGAGCGAACCGCACGGTACTGTACCTGTCGCTCTTTCCTACGGCTTTTTTCTTCGCCGCAGGTTATACCGAAGCTCTCTTTCTCTGCCTCACGTTGATGGGTTTTTACAATCTTAGACATGGCAACTGGTGGCTTGCTGGAATCTTCGGCTTCTTTGCCACCCTCACGCGCTCCGCAGGAATATTCTTACTACTACCCTTCTGCTATGAATACTTGCGGCAACATGATTTTTCTCTCAAGCGTATTCGTTTCGATGTTGTCAGTGGAGCATTGATTGCTGCGGGCTTGGGTGTTTTCTCACTGTATTGTTATTATAAGTTTCACGATTTTCTGGCCTTTTCGCACGCCCAGGTCTACTGGAATCATCAACTCAAGGCACCATGGCATGGCATTATTGGCTCAATCAAGGCTATCAGCTTGAGTGGGGGTATCATTAGCTTCCAAGCTCTACGTAATCTCCTTGATCTCGTACCCGACCTTCTTGCAATCGTGCTGCTTGTCTTGATGTTCGTTGGACCAGTAAAATTCTCGCGCTCACTATGGTCATACGCCATCTATGCGGTGGTCCTGTATATATTCCTGCAAATCTTTCCAGTGGGTGGCACTGGACTCTTCCCGTTACAGTCGGTATCACGCTACTTGCTGGAGCTTTTCCCAGCATTTATTATACTGGCGGCTTTTGGCAAATATCGCATGTTCAATATGAACTACCTCGTCATCTCTGGAGCGATTCTTTTTTTCTTGTTGACACAATTCTTGACGGGACATTGGGTCTTGTAGGAACAATATAATTTTATGGGAAATGTAGGGACAACCTATGCAATCCTCAGAAAACCACTTACAGAAGAAAGCTCTTGCGGCACTCTCATCCACAATCGGTCAAGACGCACCTGTAGGCGAAGATACCGCGACTGCTGCTCTTATCATTGAAGAGAGGCAGAGAATACCACAAGTAGAGCCAGAAAGCCGACCTGAACAAAAACAGAGGCATTGGCAAGGCTGGTTTGAGGCTTTTCAGCGTATTTTTCCTATTTATATGGCAACACATATAGTCTTTTTCTTACTTACTTACCTTGCAAATCTCTTCCTTTTCGACAACTTCTCTCCACAAAAATACAGCATACACGACCTGATTCTCCAGTGGAATCATTGGGACACTAGTCAATTTACAGATATTGCACAGTATGGCTATAACGCACCCTGGCGCAGTGCTTTTTTTCCGCTCTACCCCATGCTAGAAGCACTTCTCACACCAATTTTGCATAAGCCCTTTTACGCAGGGCTGGTTATCTCTAATCTCGCCATACTCGGCCTCTTCTTGGTGCTGTACCGCCTTGTGCGCCAGGATGCCGACGAAGCACAGGCAACACGCACTGTCCTCTATCTCGCTGTGTTTCCTACTGCGTTCTTTCTTGCCGCCGCTTACAACGAGTCGCTCTTCCTCTTTCTAGCGGTGTTCAGTTTCTATCACATGCGTCGCGGAAATTGGTGGTTGGCAGGCTTGTGTGGCTTTTTAGCAAGCCTCACACGTTCGGCGGGTGTGTTGCTGTTCGTTCCTTTCTGCTACGAGTATTTACGACAGCATGAGTTTCACTTTAGAAAGATACGCTTCGATGTTGTCGGTGGGGCACTAATTCCTGCTGGCCTTGTGCTATTTGCGTTCTATTGCTATTACAAATTTCATGATTTTCTGTCATTTTCGCATGTTCAGATATACTGGGGCCGCCATCTTGCACTACCCTGGGATGGCTTCGTCAATGCTATAAATATTCTTGAGAAGAAGCCTCCAATAACCTTTGACTCAATACATAACGTAATCGACCTGAGCATGGGACTCGTCATGCTCGTTCTTCTAGTGTTATGCTTTGTCGGTCCCTGGAGGTTTAGCCGTGACCGTATCGTGTACGGACTCTATAGCATAGTGGTTTATCTCTTCCTAATACTATTTCCGGGAACAGGCACTTTTCCACTTGAATCGCTTTCACGGCTTGTCATCGAATTATTTCCTATTTTCATTGTATTGGGTGCAATGGGTAAAAAATCGGCGTTTAACATCTACTACCTGACGATCTCGACGAGTCTATTAGCCTTCATGCTACTACAATTTTTGATAGGACGTTGGATTGTATAGTAGTATGTAAGGTACTATTAACTCAGGAACGAGTGAACATACTATTCGGAAAGAGAAACATCAGCAATGGCAACGATGAACGGTGCGGTATTTTTAGGAAATCGACAACTTGCACTACGGAAATTTGCAGTGCCAGAACCCGGCTATGGACAGGTACTCGTTCGCATGAAGGCATCATCGCTGTGTGGAAGTGATCTGCGTGCAATCTACCGTGCAAGCAATTGGGGAACTGGTCCTGAAGCATATCAAGAGGTTATTGGCGGTCATGAGCCTTGTGGCATTATCGAGCGCATCGGCCCAGGTGTACGCCGTTTTAAGGAGGGCGATAGGGTAGTTTTATATCATATCGCGGGCTGCGGGCTATGCCGTGATTGTCGCGCTGGCTGGATGATTAGTTGTTCTAGCCCAGAGCGTGCTGCCTATGGTTGGCAGCGCGATGGTGGACATGCGGATTTTTTGCTTGCCGAGGAACGTACTCTGGTAGCCCTACCCGATGAACTGACCTATCTGGATGGTGCGATGGTCGCTTGCGGCATAGGAACGGCTTACGCAGCGTGTATTCGTGCGAATGTCTCTGGGCGTGATCGTGTACTTGTGACTGGTCTTGGTCCCGTCGGCATAGGTATAGCACTTCTCTGTCAAGCGATGGGAGCGCGTGTTGTAGGGGTCGAGGCAATCCCTGAACGCTTAGAGTTAGCAAGAACGCTCGGTATTCCAGAGGTCGTAAGTTCAACTGAGAAAGATGTTGCTCAAATACTACGTGAGAAGACAAATGGACACGGTTTCGAGGTCGCCATTGATGGCTCAGGCAACGCGAATGCTCGCCACCTCTGCCTGGAACTGGCACGGGAATGGGGGCGTGTCGTGTTTGTGGGAGAGGGCGGCACGGTCGAATTTGAGCCAAGTCCACTCCTGCTTCATAAGCAACTCACGCTCTACGGTTCCTGGGTATGCAGCATTCAACAGATGGAAGACCTTGTTGAACTGTTAGTACGCTGGAATCTTCATCCCGACAAAATGGTAACGCATCGTTTTACACTCGATCAGGTAAAGGAAGCTTACGAACTTTTCGACACGGGCAAGACAGGCAAAGTAGCCATCGTGTGGGATGTTTACAGCAACAGTAGGTATTGACATCCATTCCTTTTTGTTCTCGTTTCATCCCTCTTGATATGCGTGTAAATATCGTGTATAATACGTGTATGGTTAAGCATACATCCCGGCATCCACAAATCACGGTGTACTTGCCTCAACACCTGATTGATGCTTTGAAACGAGAGGCAAAGCATCAAGGACGCTCGATGAATAATCAGGTCGTCTGGTACATCGCAAATGGGCTAGGAGTGGCGATAGATGAAAGTGATACGAGGGTACAAGACCGAACTCGACCCAACGAGTGAACAATACACGCTCTTGTGTCAATGTGCTGGCATCTCGCGCTATGCCTATAACTACGGTCTTGCTCGCAAACAAGAGGCATACAAAAATGGAGAGAAGACGCCCTACTCGCACCACTTGCAAAAAGAGTTGACCGCCCACAAGCATGACGATCTGGTGTGGCTCAACAGCGTTTCTAAGTGGATTGTCCAAAATAGTTTGCGCGACCTCGACACCGCCTTTGACCACTTCTATCGCAAGTGTCAACTCAAAAAGCAAGGACAATGGAAGGGGAAATGTGGCTATCCCAAGTTCAAGAGCAAGCACAAGGGACGTGGTTCGTTTCGCTTGGATTGCCCTGTTCACGTTCATGAAGGTGCTGTACAACTACCTAAACTTGGCACCATCCCCTTGAAAGAACATGGCTATCTTCCGACATGGGGCGTCAAGGTACTCAGTGCAACGGTCTCTGAGAAAGCAGGACGCTGGTTTGTGTCGGTGCAAGTGGAAGAGGACCACCAAGAACCTGTCCAGGCAACCGGTGAGGCCATAGGCATAGATGTAGGAATAAAGACGCTTGCCACGCTGTCTGATGGACGCACGTTCGACAACCCAAAGGCGTTACGCTCTCGACTCAAAGCGTTGAAACGTGCATCAAGGCAACACGGCAAAAAGCAAAAGGGAAGTAACAACCGTAGACGCGCACAACGTAAGTTAGCCAAACTACATATGCGGATAGCCAATATCCGTAAGGACACACTCCACAAAGTGACTTCTCAGATTGTGGCGAAAACCAAGTCACCAGAAGAGAGGCCGTCAATCATTGTCCTTGAAGACTTGAATGTCAAAGGCATGCTCAAAAATAAGAAATTGAGCAGAGCAATCAGTGATGTAGGACTAGGAGAGTTCAAGCGGCAACTCTGCTACAAGTCGGCACAGGCAGGGATAGAGGTCAAGCAGGTATCGCGTTGGTTCCCTTCTAGCAAGACATGCTCATCGTGTGGCAACGTCAAAGAGGAACTCGCGTTAACCCAACGAGTGTACATCTGTGTCGAGTGCGGCTATAGAGCCGACAGGGATTATAACGCGGCGAAAGTGTTAGCGGCTACAGCAGAAATGAACACATGAGTACCCTAAGTTCTAGGGGAATTCACGCTTGCGGACAGTGTGGCTCTGGCTTGTCGGAAACGTCAAGTGAAACTACAGTGGATGAAGCAAGAACCGACGAGTGGACAAATGTCCATAAAGCAGAGAACGGAATAGTACATATAAGAAAGCAGATACGTAATGGATGTAGTCACCTGCGGAGAACTACTTATTGACTTTGTAGCAACAAAGTCCGGCGTAACGCTTGCTCAGGCTTCAACGTTCCTAAAAGCATTGGGCGGTGCGCCTGCAAACGTTGCAGTTGGCATAGCGCGACTTGGCTATTCCGCGGGCTTCATGGGACAGGTGGGGAACGATGAATTCGGTCACTTCCTGGCTGATACGCTCCGTGACTATGGTGTAGACACAACTGCATTGCAATTCTCAACTCAGGCGCGTACCGCGCTGGCGTTTGTTTCGCTCCTTGCCGATGGAGAACGAGATTTCATGTTTTACCGTCATCCAAGTGCCGATATGTTATGGCAACCAGAGCAGGTAGACCGCGAGTACGTAACAGGCACTCGTATCTTTCACTATGGCTCTATCTCACTCATCAATGAGCCAAGCCGCATTGCTACCTTGACAGCTCTTGAGTATGCTAAAAGCAATGGCACACTATTGTCTTATGACCCCAATCTCCGTCTTCCGTTATGGCCTTCACCGGATGCTGCACGGTCAGGTATTCTTAACGGTTGGCAACATGCAGAGATCATCAAAGTAAGCGAGGAAGAACTTTTCTTTGTCAGTACACAGCATACGATGGAGCATGCCGCTCGTTCACTCTGGCACGACAAGCTGCGCCTCCTCGTTATCACACAGGGGAAGGGCGGTTGTACGTATTTTACGCCTGAAGCAAGTGGTCATGTAGCAGGTTTTTTAGTGCAACCAGTCGATACGACAGGAGCAGGTGATGGCTTCGTTGCTGGCATGCTGGTGGGTCTCCTTGAAAGGAATCTTCAATGGGAGAAGGAAAATATAGAGAAGGCTCTTCTTTTAGGTAATGCCGTAGGTGCGTTGGCAACGACGCAAGCAGGAGCTATTTCTTCGCTGCCCACCATGCAAGAAGCACAAGCATTTTTACAAAAACAATAGAATAATACACAGAAACGCCGCTCGTGAGCGGCGTTTCTGTGTATTATTCTATTGTTATGCTATGCACTCGATAATCATGCCATTTGCCATACCACCGCCCTCGCAGATGGTTTGCAAACCGTAGCGACCGCCTATACGCTCTAGCTCATGTAACAGAACCGTAGTAAGACGTGCGCCCGATGCACCGAGCGGATGTCCAATAGCAACGGCACCACCGTTGACATTCACCTTGCTCAGGTCCGCCCCAATCTCATGTTGCCATGCTAACACGACGCTGGCAAACGCCTCGTTGATCTCCACAAGATCAATCTGGTCAATTGTGAGACCCGCCTTCGCAAGAGCCTTCTGTGTCGCGGGAATGGGTCCAGTGAGCATAAAGATAGGATCGGCACCAACAACCGCGAAGGAGACAAAGCGAGCACGAGGCTTCAAACCAAGCTTCTCAGCGGTCTCTCGCTCCATAATTAAGACAGCGGCAGCCCCATCGCTAATTTGCGAGGAGTTGCCAGCAGTAATAAAACCATCTGGCTTAAAGGCTGGTTTCAGGCTTGCCAGCTTCTCCAGGCTTGTGTCCGGGCGAATACCTTCATCACAAACAAACTCGCTGGTTGTACCGTCCTCGTTCTTTACCTGAATTGGCACGATCTGCGAAGTAAAACGTCCCTCAGCGGTGGCTCGTGCAGCGCGACGATGACTTTCTAAACTATATGCGTCGAGGTCTTCACGGCTCAACTCCCACTTGTGCGCGATCAAGTCGGCACTGATCCCCTGATGTACGAGGCCATTGTGATAGCGTTCGATCATACGAGGACCAAATGGTACACCAGGTCCCTGTGAGGTAGAACCCATTGGCACGCGAGTCATCACCTCGACGCCGCCCGCAATCACCACATCATACGCTCCACTGATGACACCTTGAGCCGCGAAGTGAATTGCCTGTTGACTTGACCCACACTGACGATCAACAGTTGTGCCTGGCACAGATTCGGGAAAGCCTGCGGCAAGAGCGGCATTACGACCAACATTGAGACCCTGTTCTCCCACCTGACTCACACAGCCTACAATAACATCTTCGATCAGTTCTGCATCAATACCAGTACGTTGTACAAGTGTTGCAAGTGTCTGGGCCAGCAGGTCTACCGGATGCCAGTCCTTGAGTTTTCCACCTCTACGTCCTACGGGGGTACGAATAGCCTCTACTATGACGGCTTCCCTCATTGTAGCCATGAAAATCCTCCTGCAAAGAAACGGTTGCCAATTGGAAGTACAAGGTTCTTTTTTCTTATTCTATTAGTTAGCCATTTTTTAGGGGAAAGTGCAAGTAAATAGAATGCATGGAGATGTGTGAGGCTAACAGCCTCACACATCTCCATGCATTCTATTTACTCTTAGTAGCTTGCACGGCCAAACATCACGCGCTGTCGCCTCTGCCCGAAGAGCAGATAGAGGAGTGGCCCGACAATCACAGGAATTGGCATGAGCCAGATCACCGCTAACCAGAGGATTTTTCCAGCAAGGGAATGGTCATCCTCAAACAGCATAACAGTCTCGATGATATGTCCTACCAGCGGCACAAACACGATGATAAGAAACAGGACCGAATTGAAGAAACAGCCTCGATTGCCTGACATTTTATCGTTCTCCTATTACATTATATACATGTATTCTTTTTTTTGTATCTCTGTTTACCTGTATATATTTACGGACAGGGAATATATTTGTTGCAAGCATGGAGTACTTCACCTTAACAAACCATTGACGTTGACGGGACTAGTGGTAAACTGTACAGTAAAATGAAAGAGTGAGCCCTCGCCAAGCACGCTTTCAGCCCAGACCTGACCGCCGTGCATCTGCACTATCTGCCGCACAAGAGGGAGACCCAGCCCCGTTCCAGTGACAGTACGTTGCGAACCAGTTTCGACACGTTCATATAGCTCGAAGATACGGTTGATCGCATCTGCTGGAATACCAATGCCATGATCTTGCACAACGACATGCACAACACTACCCTCGACAGAACTACTAACACATATCTCACCACCACCAGGGGAATATTTGATAGCATTGTTGAGCAAATTTTCTATCACCTGCGTTAACTTGTCTGCATCTCCCATTAAGACTGGAAGCGCATTTGCCAGACGCAAGCGAAGTGTATGCAGAGAATCTATGTGGCGTGTACGCTCAACAACTTCCATGATAACTGCGTTCAGGTCGAGCCAGCCACAGTTGAGCCGAATGCTACCAGTTTCCATACGTTCAAGGTCAAGCATATCACTAATCATACGCGAAAGACGTTTTGCGTCGCGGTGAATGTCAATAGCAAATTCTTTCATCTCTGACAGGTCCAAATCTTCTTCATACATCATCTCACTGAACCCCTGAATAGTGGTCAATGCTGAGCGGAATTCATGACTCACAATAGAGACAAAATCGCTCTTGATCTTATTCATATGTTCCAGCTGCTCGTTCGCTTCACGCAATGCTGACAGTGCTTTGTTATGCTCATGTTGCGCTTTCCCCTGTTCAATGACCAGGGCAGCCAAGTGCGATATCGCCTTGATAAGTATCAGTTCGTCTGGAGTGTGATGAGGTTGTTGCCGTCCATAATCAAGGAAAAGAATACCCATTACACGCTCGCCCACACAAATTGGCGCGATAACAACAAAAGAGGAAAGTTGACCAAATACTGTAGAGGCAATATTCAGAGCTATAATCTCTCCAGCTTGTAGCTTCTGCACCTTATCCGTCTCCCCTACAAGACTTTGTAGACGTACACCCTTGATGCTTTCACGCCATTGCTGCTCATGCCTGGGGTTACTGCTTGCAATAGCTATTGGGTGAAGCATGGCCGTTTGTGTTTCTAACATTGCAATGCCAACATTCTGACAATCAAGCATCTGATATGCCAACATTGCTAACCGTCTTCCGACTATGCTTTCACGCGCACTATCTTGCAGCGCAGCATTATCCGGCGTATCTTGTATCAGAGCTTCAGCAATGGCAAATAAAACATCTAACGCCTCTTTGAAGGATTGTACATCAGATCGCCCTGCCAAATTGCGTTCTTCTTTCTGCTCCAGTGCGATAGGTAACTGCTGCCCACCACTATCATTACTCATAACCAACTTCCCTTTATCTATAGCATCGTGTTTCATTGTTACTCTCAATCCCTCATCGGACATTGCTCTTCTACGTCTAGTGTACAGAACATGTCATAATTTTTGATAAACCAGCGGCACATTGAACGGGAAGGGTATGGACCCTTCCCGTTCAATGTGCCGCTGGTTTGTTATCAGCTATCTCGGTGTCCAGAAACGAGGTGATACCCAATGCTGTGCCGGTATGACCTGAATAGAATCATTCTTTGTCTGTGCCCCTTGCTGCGAAAATGTGGTTGTCCCTTGCTGTATATCCCACTGCACAGTAAAGGTACCAAACTGCATTGGGGCCTGTATCGTCGTTGTAATCGAGACCGAGCTACCTACGCCAACATCTTGCGAAAGTGCGATTGGACTACTCGTGGTGATCGTCTGCCCCTGCACGTTCTGCCAGCGATAGATGAGCTGTACGGGTTGTGTACTACCGGATACATGAGCGTTCCAGGTAAAGTTGCTCGTATTTTTTAACGTTAGATTGATATGGGCGGTACCACCAGGGAGCATTGTCGAAGGTGTGTTGTCGCCTGTCACCTGAAAGCGAGGGCTAGGTGTTGCTTGCACCGACACGGGCACAAATTCGGCACCATCGGCGGCAATTTGCAGGCCACTTTCGCCCGTTGCGTTGCTCATCACTAAACGCCCATTCATAGCGGCTTTGAAGTAGTATGTTCCCAGACCAATCCACTGCGGTCCTGTATTTTCCTGACTGAATGGACCTTGAAACGTGCCAATGTGCGACTCATCGACATACACAGTATGGCTTATCTCGGCACCGCTATTTGGGTCTGCGCTATAAACAGTGTAAGGTACCCAACTACTACTGGCATGGGTATCGTCAACATACGTTCCCACTTCATAGTAACCATCGGCTGGAATTGTTGGATGCCACGTTGCGGTTGCCGTTGCGGGGCCTGTAGTGGTCGCGGCCCAATGTAGGCCACCCTGTATATCGGTATTCTCTGTAGCAGTTGCCCATGAGCCAGTGCCGCTCCAACCAGCATTACTATCATCGACCACAACGGCGCCGGGGTAGGTTGCGCTCCCATTACTGCTGAGTGTTGGTACAGGAGTGTTGTTTGTTGGATCATCCATCCAGAGATAATTATCAGGCACCACATTGGGGTCTGGATAATTGCCGGTCCATCCGAAGGGATCGGTTGCTTGCCAGTTGGGAAGGTAGTAGGTCGCCATGTGCAGGTGTGGACCCGTTGAAGAGCCTGTTGTACCACTCGTGCCAATTTGCCATTGTGTGCCAACCTGATCGCCGACAGCAACGGTGATCGCGCTCAAGTGACCATAGGCAGTGACGAAACCATTGCCATGATCGACGGCGACCCACAGGCCGAGCGAACTGTTATGGTCTAATGGGTTGTACCAGCCTGCCCGTGTCACGGTACCAGCCGCTGCGCTCAACACTGGCTCGTACCACAAGTTCAGATCGTAGCCATTGTGACCATCGTAGCAGTTGACGCCACCAGTACAAGAACCAATGCCCACGTTGGTCCATTTCGCACCGTCATAGCGCACAAATGTCCCATCGTTGTCATACCAGGGATGATCGTGATCGACGAACGATACTGTGCGCGACGAGATAGTACGGCTCCCATAATAGGGACGGTGCATAAACGGAGTCGGTGCCGCACTTGCATGGGTAGTCTTCGTACTCGTATGATGCTGCGTCGTGCTTTGCTTATGCGCGGATGCCAGCGAGAACAAAAAGATATTTGTGAGCAGGGCAAGTATAAACGCAAAAGAAATGCTGTATTGCCAATAACGTTGTTTCATGAAAAGGTTGGCCTTCCTGTGCTAGAACAATGATATCCAAATTCTGTACGGGCCTGATGTATCACACCCTCGCACGAGCGGAGCAATGTGCGAGTTCTGCCAATCGCAGGGCGTGATACATCAGGCCCGTACAGGCATCCCCATTTCCAAATTTGTTATGAACCTACTGCAACCACATGGAACATTGCGGGTGTAAGCTGTGTCGCGGCAGGGCGCATGCTGGGATTGCCCACGCGGGCCGACCAGTAGCGCGGCGAGCCGCCAACCACGCGATTGATAGGATTGAGCGCGGTAAAGGTGATGCTAGAGCTATCAGGAGTCCAGGTTGGGTTGATGTTGAGCAACGTCCCCGTTTGCTGTCCAGAGACGATGTGCCATGACTGGCGACTCTGCACATCGACCACGCCAATCGTACATTGCAGGGACTGCGCCTGTAGGTCGGCACTACGATCTCCAACATTTGTGCGTGCGATAAAAGCGATTTTGCGGCTATCCGGCGACCACACAGGCATGAAGCCATGACCGCCATCGGTATCAACGAGGTATCGTGAATGTCCGCCTTGACTATCCATCACCCACAGACCAGCGTTCAGGAAGGGCGTTGCGCTATCCGAAAGCCGCTCATAGGCAATGAGCGAACCGTTGGGCGACCATGTGAACATGCCCAGCACTGAGCGTGAGTCGCCCGCGCTTCGCAGAATATGGGTACGTCCACTACCATCACGGTTCATAAACCATACATCGCTACCCGCACCTAGTCCGGTGGTTGTCGAGTAGATGATACGTGAACCATCAGGCGATGCAGTGGCGTCAATCAGATAGGCCGAGGGCACCTGAATGTCGATATTGGTGTGGGCATTCGTCGCGGCATCTACAATCCACAGACCAGGGTTCCAGCCATTGTCATCCATCGGCGCGTCGGGTCCGAGCGGTAGCATGGGGCGGTACAGAAAACTATGTCCGTTGCCACTGGGGAGCCAGTGTAGAAAATTGCCCATCACATGAGCCGGAACAAGGTTTACTATCATACTCTGTGTATCGTATATCCATACTTGCTCGCCATGATCGCGAATACCGTCGATGGCGACATACTTACCATCGGGCGAAAGCTGGATGGTTGCGACACTATCGGAATCGACCAGGCCAAATTCGTTCCCTAGCGGGACAAGTGTTTCGGGAGTGCCAACGGGTTGACCACTACTGCCCTTACGCGCTCGCGCAATCACAAAGCCGCGTGTATCCTTGAGCGTATAATAGATATAACTGAAAGGCGAGTAACCGCGTACCTTTGCCTGTGAATGTGCTTGTTGTCCACTCTGCAAACTAAAAATCGCGATTGTGCCTGTTATAAGTACCAGTAACGTGAGCAATCCAAGTAGTGTAGGTTTCTGTCTGCGTCGCATGCGCTAACTCCATTCATCCAATAAATACTCTGTAAGAACTCAGACAGTTGCGAGTCAGGTTAGAGTTCTCGTTTCTCCTACTCCTCTCTATCGGATGGTGGGAAAAATACATAAGAAAGGATTCATAGATGTCAGAGGTACGCAAAGGACTGTGGTTTAACTCCAATTTTATGAAATTGTGGATTGGCAAAACCGTTTCCGATGTGGGTAATGGTATTACAGGTATAGCTCTACCACTTACTGCTGTTATTGTGTTGTCCGCAACATCGGCACAAGTTGCTATTTTGACTGCTCTTGGGAGTGCATCGGTCCTCGTATTCAGTCTATTCGCGGGCGTCTGGGTAGATCGTCTTCCACGCCGTACCGTATTGATTGCAACGGATATAGGACGCGCATTATTGCTAGCAAGTATTCCAGTCGCTGCATTGACAGGTACTCTACATATCGAGCAGCTATACATCGTAGGAACACTTGTAGGCTTGCTAACGGTCTTCTTTAACGTTGCTGATCAATCATTTCTCCCAGCACTTATACAACAACACGACCTAATAGATGGGAATAGCAAGTTGGGGGCGAGTAGTTCTATCGCGGAAATTAGTGGCCCCACTCTTGCAGGCATATTGGTAAGCCTCATTACAGCACCACTTGCTATCCTGTTCGATGCCCTCTCGTTCTTAGCGTCTGCACTATGTATGAGTCTCATTCATACTTCCAAACAAGTTTTGCCGAAAATAGAGCCACCACAGCACATATGGCACGATATCGTTACCGGGTTGCGTGTCGTTATTGACGATCCTATCTTACGCATATTGGCACTTAGCGGGAGTATTTTTGAGTTCTTTGGCAACTTTATCGGAACGCTCTATATTTTGTATATTGTTCGTGTCCTGCATGCCAATCCAATTGTAGTTGGTTTTTTAGTTGCGACAGGTGGGATAAGCGCACTTATTGGAGCTTTTGTGGCAGGGCGTATTGTAAGACGTTTTCGATTAGGTAGAACTATTGGATGGGCATTGCTTGGCTACGGTCTCGTAGGTCTCCTCATTCCGTTAGCACAGGGGCCTACGTCCATAGCTATCTCAATACTTTTCGTTGCTCAGTTTGTCGGAGACATCCTGGTAGAAATATATCTCATTAGTGAAATAAGTCTACGACAAGGTATCGTTCCATCACATCTACTTGGCAGAGCGAATGCTAGTATGCAATTTTTTACAAGAGGTGTTGGACCTATTGGCGCATTGGTTGCGGGTTTTGGCATAGTGCCTCTGATTGGCATACGAAATACGCTACTTATCGGCGTACTAGGAGTGATTCTAGCTGGTTTACGCTTGCTTTTCTCACCTATTCATAAAATAGAGAAGATTGTTACTAAGGTGTGAATATCCCTGGAATAGAGAGGTCCGTAGCTCGACAATAGCGCACTTCCATGTTACACTCTCTTGAGAAGAAATATGGAGAGGGGCTATCCCATTGTGGCAAAAGAGAAACCCTGGGACTCGATCTTAAAACAGCTTATTCGTGTTAACCCTGCCTCGTTTGTTCAGTGGCTTATTCCAGGCACAGTGTTCGTTAAGGAGCAGCCGTAAGATTTAGAGAGCCAGAAGCGAGAGGTTGATGCGCTCCTCGAAGTTGTCGCCGATGAACAACGTGCTTTGCTGCATATTGAATTCCAGACATATAGAGATACGACAATGGCAGAACGCCTTCTGTTGTACAATGTATTGGCAAGAAGTGTGTACAATTTACCTGTACTATCATGTGTTATATACTTACTGAAAGATGGAACCATCCCACAGTCGCCCCTGCTCGTAACATTTCCTGGCGGTAAAAAGGTACATGAGTTTCACTTTGAAAGTATCGAAATAGGAAAGCTTTCTGCCGACGACATACTAGACCTGAATATTATTGCTCTTATTCCGCTTATTCCTCTAACAAAAGATGGCACAAGCCGAGATACACTAATACAAATGTTCACTGAATTAAAAGAGCGATGTGAAGCAAGCGGCTTGGAGGCTCAACTATCTGACTTAGAAGTAGTTAGTTATACATTGGCCTCGCTTGTATTACAACGGAAGAACGTATTAGATTTGGAATGGCTCATCAGGAGGTTTCGAGAGATGCACGAAATAATACGAGATACACCTATCTATCAAGAGATACTGCGTGAGGGGAGGGAAGAGGGTCTTGAGCAAGGCATCGAGCAAGGAAGCTTAAATGCATCCAGACGTATATTACTACTTGTAATACAGATACGCTTTCCCGTATTAGCTTCCCTAGCACAAGAGCTAGCTAATCTTGTCAAGGATGAAAACATTCTTGATGATATTATCGGCAAGATAAGTGCAGCTCAGAGTGAAGACGAGGCGTTTTCTGCCCTACGAGAACAATATCATAAATTTCGTAACTAGGTAGAGAGAACTTATATTAGTGCGATGCAGGTAGCGCGTATCCCCTAAACTCTAGTAAATGCATGAACCATTGTACGGGAGATTGATCTTTCGAGTCCGTCTGGCTATCGGCGAGGAAGAAACGCACATAGAGCGGCAACGATGAGCCGAGGCGAGCGAGCAAATTGCTGACGCGCTCCTCGGCATGCTCCCATCGTCCCTTGTACGCACCGAGACGCCAGCTATTGAAGGCTTCGTCGTGCAGTTCGATGAGATCAAGGATAACGGGGTCGTGAATGTATTTCTCGGCGAAGACACGCGCAATATGGGCATGATGATTATTCCCCATCTTGGGCTTGAGTTCGTTGACACGATACTTGAACGTGTCGTGAATAAGTGCAATCAAACGCAGTGTACGACGTTCTTCAGGAGTGGGGTGCTGGCGATCAATGTTGGCGAGTACATCGGCGATGTGAAATTGGACAGCTCCTTCGAGATGTCCAGAGCGAGGTTTGCCCCAGATGACCCCTTGTTGCCATGCAGGGTCTGCTGCGATAGTACGTTCCAGGTCGGTTTCCAGTGTAAAGGGTAAATGCATAACATTTTCGTTCATGATGGTAAAAATTTCTCCGCAAGCTTCATGGTCAACGGACGATACACACACTCATAGTTGCCGAGGAATTGGACGACACGCCCACCCCAACCGCTCTTGAAGCGATACACACCGGCCATCGCTTCGTTCTCATCATCCGTTTCGGGAATACCCCAGAAATCATACGAGGTGGCACCACAACTTTTGGCCCAGCGCATCGCCTCCCATTGTAACAAATAGTTGGGCATGAGTTGTCGCTGTTCATTGCTCGATGCGCCATAAAGATAAATAGCCTGTCGAGAGTACACGCTGACGAAGATACCTGCGAGGAGTTGTCCATTATGCTCAGCCAGTAGCAAACGCGCCTGGTTACAGGATGTGAACGTGCGCCAAACCTGGATATAGTACGATAGCGTGTGAATACCGAACTGGTCACGCTCTCCCGTTGTCTCCAACAAGCGATACCATGCTTGCACGTCCTCAATCGTCTCCGCGACGCGCACCGTTACCCCTTTACGTCCAGCGAGACGTACATTGTAACGCCACTTTTCTTTCATCCGGGCTAAAAGCGTCGCTTCGTCTGGTGTAATATCGAGAACAATAGTACGTGCGGGTTGTACAGCATGAATTGGCTGCATATGCTGCTGGGTGAGGTACTCCTTGATTGTCGTACTGTCCTCGTCGTCTTGCTCTTGCCCCAATTCCACACGTAGCGCAATGGCTCCCTGGAAACGCAATAGTCGATGCAATTGTGTGAAGAACGTGTTCCGCACGGGTTTATTGAACCAATCAAGGACAGGGCCTTTGGGAATGTAGGCGAGATGCCCTAATCTGAGAGGAACGTGAGGGGCAGTACGTTGTAACACCTGAGCTGCCGCGATAATCTGGTCGTTTGTGGTATCCCATAGTGCGAGTCGTAACGGATGCCAACCGGAAGCGGCCTTTAGCTCGCCCCAACCCCAGCTTTGTAGAAAATGTCCCTGGAGATGCTCATTGATAAAACAATCCCATTGCTCACGTTGTTCAACTGGCATAGAACGCAGGACATACGGGGGTTGCGACAATTGCGACGACATGTAATAGATACTCTCTTTACGACAAATTATACATGAGGAACCTTGTGGCGACGAATGCCCTGCTCCCATCTTTGGACTTGATAAATTGGTTCCTACACCAAACGCGATACATTATTTTTCTGTCTGTTTATTATGATACGCTATCTGTCCAGCGTTGTAAAACGGCGATTTGAGTAGAAACCAAATGCGACAAGAAGCTATTCCAGTGCGTGCTATAATGGTCAACGGAAGTTGCAAATGTTGGTTTTTCAACCAACAATAGGAGGCCATATTTTATGAACGTTGTCATTCTCGGCTGTGGTCGTGTCGGAGCATTACTGGCAACACAGTTAGAGCAGGCAGGACATACCGTTACCATTATCGACAAGAGTAGCGACTCTTTCCAACGCCTTGATCCTGAATTCACAGGTGATAGAATAGCAGGCAATGGCGTCGATGAAGACGTTTTGCGCCGCGCCAATATTGAAAAAGCCGATGCGTTTATTGCCGTGACAAATGGAGATAATCGCAACATCATGGCGAGCCAGATAGCGAAAGAACGCTTTCATACTAAAAAAGTCCTCTGTCGCATTTACGATCCATTGCGCGAAAGCTCCTATCGAGAGTTAGGTTTACAAACCTTTTGCCCTACAAATTTAGGGGCAGCGGCGCTCTTCAATGCTCTTGTTGGGAAGCAGCAAAGTGGAGTCGTACCAGAGGCAAAAAGATAAGAGGAATAGTATATGTATATTATTATTGGAGGTGGTGGCGATGTTGGCTACTATCTCGCACGTAACCTGCTCAATCGAGGTCATGAAGTCTTATTGCTTGAGAGGGAGAGCGCACGTCAACAAACGCTTAGCGATGAACTGGGGCCATCGGTCGCGAAAGGTGACGCCTGTGAAGCTCGTACAATGGAAGAGGCGGGTGCAAGGCGTGCCGATGTTGTTATCGCGGTGACAGGTGAAGACGAGGATAATCTTGTCATCTGTCAGATGGCAAAACAACGCTTCAACGTGAAACGAACCATCGCACGCGTGAACAATCCTAAACATGAGGAGTTGTTCAAAAAGCTGGGCATAGATATTACTGTCAGCCCGACTCGCTCTATCCTTGCGCTCATCGAATCCGAACTCTCGCGCCCGCCGTTTCTTCTCCTTATGACATTGAAGAAGGCAGGCTTAGAGATTGTCGAGATGACAATCGACCCCAAATCGAAGGTTGTCGGGAAACATCTAAGTGATGTAAACCTGCCGCGCAGCTCAAATCTTGCACTGATCATTCGTGGCGACGAACCCGTTATACCCAATGCAGAAACGATTCTCATGGGTGACGATGACGTGTATGCGCTTGTCACTACAGAGGGTGAGGCAGAACTTCAGCGCACATTTGGTGCACCGATATAAAAATAATATCCTGCAAAACAAGATGCAGAAGCGGTGAGAACCTTGTTCTCGCCGCTTCTGCATCTTGTTTTGCAGGATATTAGATACTTTCAGGAATTGTCGGAAGCGTGTTCAATGGAAACGACATGCTTTCCCACTCCATCTTCTCGACCAACATCTACATGGTCATCACGATTCATCTCCATGTGTACATCATCATCTGTATTGGCCTCTGTAGTCATAGCTGCATTGCGACTCCCAGTTGGGGATGGTCTCAATGAACTACTGCTCCCGTCACCACCACTATTCCCTAACATGCCAGTACGTCGCTTTCCTCGAAACGAAGGCATCGTGGGACGCCGTATCGTCCAGGGTGCGCGTTTCTTTGCCAGCATCTGCTCTGTCGTTTCGCCGTGTGCTGAGCGGTAAATGCTGGCGATGACGACCCATATGGCAGCGACGATGGGAGTTGCCATCAAGGCTCCGAAAGGTCCGAACAGGCTGGCAAACACAAGCAATGCCAGAATCGAGGCGACAGGATGCAGACCGACCGCGTGACCGACAATCCACGGTCCTAAAACGTTGCTTTCTAATATCTGTATCACTACAAAGCATACTATAACCCAGAGTGTGCGCGGGAATGGGTCTGGCAAGAGCAAGGATAGAGCAATCGCAGGCACAGAGGCGAGAGCGGGACCAACCATTGGAATGGTCTCGAACAAGAAGGCGAGAAAACCAATGATAATTGCATATTGTCCTAAACCAGTGATGGCACAGACCAGAGCCGCCATGCCACCAACAAGTGCCGCCAACGTAAGCTGACCACGAATGTAGCGTCCAACGACGCGGTTAAGCGCGTCCTCGAACACTAACACATGTGACATTTGTCGTTGCGGCACAATACTGATAATGCTGTTACGAATACGCTTTCCATCGAGCAGAAAGTAAAACGTGAGTACGATAATAAGGAAAATGTTCAGTAGCGTACTCGTCACAACGAAGACAAGATTGACCGCATTCAATGCCGCCGTTTGTGCATAAGAGACCGCTTTATCACGAACCTGCGTAATTGCAAGTTCAACGGTTGAAGAGGGAATGCCAGCCTGCTTTTCTAAAAATGTTTCAATCTGGTTGAGGTTAGGAATATTCTGGATACCAACAACAACCGTATTTGAAAGCGCCTGTATCTGGCGAATCAATGAAAAAACAAGGGCGGAGCCAAATCCGGCCAATGCTGCGATCACGACCACAAACACAGCAAGCGTTGCAACTATACGCGGTACTTTGTATTTCACCAGCAAATCAACAAGAGGATTGAGCAGAAAGGCAAACGCCATTGAAAGCAGTAAGATCACAATAATATCGACAAATCTGCCCGCGATAATCCAGACAGCCCAGAGAATAATACCGATACAGATAGTGCTAATAAGGATGTAGCTTGTACGTTGCCAATTCGTATGGTCCATACGGTGTATCCTTTAAGTTCATTTGGTTCCACATTTTAATCAATTGTAGGGAATATAGCCGTTCCTTGCTATTGTGACAGGTTTTAACAAAAAGGACAAGAGCAATGTACTCTTTTTTCACTAATGTTATTTTTATTCTATCGTTTCGTCTAGTATAATGCAGTCATCTATCTATGTGGCTTCTTATAATAGCCGCCTGAAAGAAAAACTTTTACACATGGACGGTTCTATCACAACAATGACATCTACACATCTTTTTATAGCTGGCACTCTTTTTGGGGTTCTTCTCCTATGGATATTTCTCTTCGCGCTCCTGGCACTACGTCCAGATGCAAAAAAGAAGGCAGCAGAACCCTCTTATGACACGTCGCTATCACAGCCAATAGTGACAAAGCCCTTATCAGTTGTTCAACCAACGCCATCACCGCTACATTCCCATATATATGAAGAGACAAATAAAGTTGAAGTTGCTCATCTGGTTTAGGCAGAGACAAAAAGGGTTACGCTCGAACATGTTTTGAGCGTAACCCTTTTTGTTACGTGATAATAGGCTATAAATGAATGTTATCGCCCGAACGCGTTGGACGGAAGGTGCCATTATCATTGATAAAGACGAAATGATTGTCCTGTACATTGACGATGATATCTATTTTACCATCACTATTCACATCTTTGAAGGTCAGGGTGACAGGTGCTAAATCTTCATCCGGGCCAATAAGTACGGGACCAACCATGACCCTGGCTTTTGAACAATCACCTGCCGGACACTCAATCACCTCGACATGACGCCGAAGATTGATCGCGATAAAATGACTTTTGTTCGTATTCGAGTCGTTGTGTCCAACCACAACATCATACTGTGCAGTACGTGGCCGTCCATAGTGCAGGTCATCCTGCGTGAGTTGCCACCAACTCAAAAACGAGGTTAAAAGTACCCAGCAAATCACCATACCAATGATAGCGAGTCCAACATAGACCAGCCAGTGAAAACGTAGTCCTCCACTACTACCTCTGGATGCCTTCCTGGGACCCGTTGGTTGCCTTAAAAGGCCGGATGTACGCTGTGGTATATCGTCATCAAAATCCTCAATGGGTCGTCTTCTAGCAGGTTGTACGACTGGCACCCCTTGCGTTGCGGTGCGGCGTGCCGATTGTGCAGCAGGGACATTTTGTGTAACTGTGCGCCGCGTAGGTTGTTGTATGGCTGGCATGCTCTGCGTTGCAGTGCGGCGCGGCGGAATAGTGGTACCTCCGGTTCGCCCTGGATTTGAAGAGGTACGATAGCCGCCCTGTGACGCGGGTTGTACATCTGCCTGGACGCGGCCTGCCTCTGTTCTTACATCGCCTTGATAGCGACGCGCACTGGTTGACATGCGCGAAGGCCATACGTCATCATACTCTTCATCATCATCGGAAATGTCGCGACGTGTATTGCGTGGGATTGCAGCGTCTTCTGAACGCCGCCGCGAGTAACTCTGTCTTACGCTCTGTGTGTGACTCTGTTCATCCACATTGTCACCGTCCTCTCTTACGAGTTTTTTTTGAGAGTTTTTCAGAACATCCGTTCTAGTGGACATGAGTTAAGAATAGCACTAGAACAACGTATTGTCAATGAGTTTTGGAACAAATGTTTTAAGAATAAAATTCCAGTTGAGAAGAAATGGCATTTCGTAAGCGAAGTTCTATGTGCTACGAAATGCAATAATTGTTTCACTCATCATACGTCTACCGTTTGTTGCGAAAAACTCTCTACTTCTATTGATATATTTGGGTTATAAGCAACCCAGCTTCTTTTGCAATATGACGCGATAATATAGTAGTTTTCACCATAGAAAAGTGCGCCATGCATATATAGGGGATTGATTGGTTTGCGTCTCTGGCTAGTGCTGAAAGAAGAAAAAGACGCCCCGCATTTGACCGCTACATTCATCAAAACGTACTATTTTGTATATTTGTAACATCGAACTTTTCAGGTACTTGATAATAAGAAGAATGGGTAGTTTATCCCCACAAATCCTTTTGCGTAGTTTGTGCCTTCGTGCTTTTCGTAGATTTTTGTGACACGTTACGCTTCTCACGCGGCTTCGCTGGTTTTTCGGAAGAGAGGTAAGCTACGGGTTGCTCTCGTACCATTTCACTTTGCTGCATGACGTTCTCGTTACCAACATACATTATGGTTGCATCAAAAATAGAATCGCGACGTATCCGCACCTCTGTCCACATCCCTATCATTGCCTCAAGTGCGCTGTCTGCATAGTTTTGCAGTACACGCTCTTGCTGCCTCAGCACATGCAGTGCATGCGAAAGTTCCATCGCATGCACTGTACGCAACCATGAGACAAATACCTCTTTCACCCTTTCCATCCAAGTTTTTGTATAGAGGCCAACGCCCGTAGAGAATACAATGTCTTCGTTCACCACGTGCGTAACGGCACGTTGTAGCTCGGAGCGACGGTAACAATGCAACACGTCGAAACAGACGGATTCAGCGAGAAGACCATTGCATTGTACAGATGCACGCACCACCGCCACGTCGATCTGTGTCAAGCGCTCGTCAAAATCATCGTAGTGGGTACGAAGCGTGGTTAGTATCTCTGTCGCAGAAAGCTGGCCTGTATACAATACGATTGGAAAAGCTGAAAAGATGCTTGCAAATGCTTCTTTTGCCTCTACAGGAATGGCAAGTACCAGATCGTCACGTTCTTGTAGTTGCAGCAGTTTTTGCAACTTACGTTCGCGATAAGCGGGCGTCCAGAAGCCAAGTATTTCGATATAGATACGACGCTGGTCGCGTGTCAGAGCAAAATCAGGGATAAAGATGCTGTGTTCAAGCAACAAGGGTTCTGGCTCTCGTTCGAGTCGCCAGCCATCAGTCGCATTACTCATTGCTAGAGCCGTAAATGCCTCAGCAAATGACTGCTCAATACTACTATCGAAGAGGAGTGTATTTTCGGACTGCACATTCGCGTCCATATTCTGCTCTAACTCGTCTTTTTGCTCTTTTGGTGGTAGTAGGCGTAAGAGAGCAGCATCCATTCTAAAGCGATAAGAACGGTGTAGGAAGTGTACTGTTGCCATCGCTTCTACAATAGCACTAACAAGTGCTGGTTTCTTCGCCTTGTGGGTAGTTTCGGGGCTAGTGCTGCTGTAGCCCATCAGGAGGCGACAAAGACGGGCGAGACGTAGACCATACTGTTGCGCGGCTCCCGTTACCTCTTGCGGCCCGTAGAGTGTCAGTATCAGCAATGGGGGCATTCCTGGTAATGTTTGCGCGTAGGCCAGATCGTAGTAAACGCCTATTTTGCGTGCGAGATAGCATAAGCGTTTAATCACCGCTCCCACACCGGTTGATGGTGTGAGCTGATGTGTGCTGAATGCGTTGCAGTCGATAAGAAAGCGCACACTCGACGCATTGAAAAGGGCAGCCTCGAACGCCCATTGGTTGTAAAGGGTAGCCACCTCTTGCGGCGATGGTGGTGTAGGTGTAGTGCGTACCAGTTGCGCCTCATCGTCGGTATCAAGAGTCAGCAAATAAGCTACATCCTGTACATCCAAGGCATGGATTTCTGCAAACAGGTGTAGTGCTTCCTTTCTTGTTTGAGCATCGAGGAAACCATGATAGTGTTCATTCGCAAAATCATAGAGCGCGAGACGTAGCTGTATTGGCGAGGTAATAGCGGCGAGTTCTGGTTGTCCATTCAGCCCTTGTAGCACCTCGCTCCATTCGCGCTGTTGCCATGAATACCAGCGGCTCAGAGTAGCAAGCAGGCAATGGGCCATACGATAATCACCGACACATGCTCGTGCCTCATCGAGTGAAAACTGGCGTTGTGGTTGACCAAGCAAGCGTTCATAATATACAATAAGTTGAGCTATCTCGTCTGTGAGTGCGTCTTTCTGTAAAAAGTGAAGAGAGACGGTTAGCTCGTCCTGTTGTCTGCGTACCGATTTTTTGATGTCTTGTAAGCTAAAGCGCAAAATGGCTCCTTCTTTTTCAGATGCTATTCTTAATTATAGCCCAGAAAAAGGCAATTACTCTATAGCTTCTTGCGTCGAGAGGCTATATATAGTATATGCGTCCCAAAAGCATTGAATATCTGTCTTTTTTCTGGTATTGTAATGATGGAAAATTATGCGGCCCGACCAAGCACATGGGCGAATTGGAGAACACGAATTGAGTACGGCTCCACAAAAACTGGGAAAATATGAACTGCGACAACCGTTGGGTCGGGACAATGTGGGCGAGGTGTGGAAGGGCTACGACCTTCAACACAGATACAATGTTGCAGTCAAAATCATTCATACCGATCTGCAATCAGATCCTCACTTTATGACACGCTTCACCACTGAGGGTCAAAAAATTGCATTGCTGCACCACGAGAACATTGTGCCTGTCTATGATATTGCAATCGCCCACCAGGAGCAAGCAAATAGCACCAGTGCCTATATTGCATCAGGGTATATCGAGGGGCAAACACTCAGCAAGTATCTTGCCTCGGCGCACACGCAAGGAACGCGGCTCTCTCTGCCTGATATTGTGTATCTCTTCACTAGTTTAGGAGTCGCCATTGATTACGCCCATCAGCAAGGCGTCATTCATGGCAATATCAAACCCAGCAATATTTTGCTTGATACCCACCACACTGAACATTTTGCGGTCGGGGAACCAATGCTCACAGATTTTGGGTTGCCACTGCTGCTAGGCAATACTATAAGCGTAGGAGACCCCTCTTACATGTCGCCCGAACAGGCAAGAGGCGATGTGCCAAATAATCGTAGCGATGTTTACGCCCTGGGTGTCATTCTGTACGAACTTTGTACCGGCGTAAAGCCATTTCGTGATGAAAGCTCGGTTGCTGTCATGATGCAACATATCAACACGTTGCCGATGCCACCAGCACTACTCAATGCACAAATTCCACCCGCCTTATCAGAAGTAATACTGCGAGCGATGGCAAAAGACACAGCATCACGCTACGCGATGGCATCGCTACTGGCAACTGCCATTGCCGATGCCTGTTCGATTCGTTCTCCCATCGCTATTCCACGAGCGGCAGTTGCGGAAGAAGAGACGTTGTATCATGCGAAAAGTGGTCAATACGGCTCGTTCCTCGGTGTTTCGCAACCATCCGGCCAACTGCCGCCGCTAACACAACAATCACAACCTGCGCCACGCCTGTACACTTCTCCACGTCTACCAGCAACACCAACACCAACGCCAGCGGCAAAAGAGCAGACAGGTCCGCTCTTGTCTATTTCAGGAAAACAGAGAATTATTCAACCAACTCCCGCTCCTATCACAAGAAAAATTCCCACGCCTCTTCCTATAAATGTTCCAAATGCAAACACGGCCCCACAACAACAAACAAAACTCACTGCCGCATCACAAAACGCACCATCCATTGTTTCTCATGCATATATGCCTATCGAAACTGTGCCCCCAGCATCTACTCTAGCAGCACTGAAACCACCACCGAGTCGCCGTTCACGCATCACGGATATGCCGATGTACGCAATACTTGCAGCCGCTGTGCTTGTGGTGCTTATAGTAGCAGGTATTATTGGCAGCGTCCTACTCAACACTAATGGAGCGGCAAACGATGCTGTAACAGGACATGTGTTGTTTCAGGACGATGCGCTGGGCCACGATGACACACTGAGACTCGACATACAAAATATTGCTGCACCGCCGCAAGACCAGGTGTATCAGGCATGGCTACAAGATACAAGCCATCATACACTGCCTCTCGGTACACTCGCCATGAGCAATACCGCCGCCACCTTGCTTTATGCGGGCAACGCCCAACATAGCAACCTTCTAGCACAGATGCAAGGCATCGTCGTCACAACCGAGAACACAGGCAACACCTCCTCAACTCCAAAGGGGGATGTAGTATACAGGGCAACATTCGACACGGCCTCATTGCAATATATCAAAAATATTTTGTATCAGACGCCAGGTGTGCCTGCAAACAGTAGCGTGATTGTTGGTATGTTCAACACGATCAAATCTATTAACGATAAGGCGGGTAGTCTGGTGGATAGCATTAGTGGCACACATGACTACGGTCTTGCAAAGCGGCAGGCCATCCGTATTTTAGAATTGGTCGATGGCACAAAGTACGCACGGGCATCGGGTGATTTGCCAAAAGATACACCCAGCGAGGTTGAAGCACAGATCGGCCTACTTTCATCGCCTGCACAGACCGGCTATATTGATATATTAACGGCACAGTTGGACAAGTTACAGCCAACTGCTGCTAACAATGCGGCCTTACAACAGCATATTCAAAATGTAAGAAACGCACTCGTCGATTTACATAATTGGGTGCAGAGTCTGCGTAACTACGACGTCCCGCTTGTACAGGCTAAAAACATCGCCAGTCCTACTCTTTCGAGTAATGCCCTACAAGTCAGCCAACTGGCAAGTGACGCATACACTGGCCGTACTCTTCCACCTAACGACGGTCCACGCCCGATCCTCGGTTCAGCCGGTGTGTACATAGCTTATCTGGAATGCCAATATTTAGCAACGTTGGATATGAAAAAGGTTTCATAGGAATAATCGTAGCACGGGGGTAGACTGTGCAGTCTACCCCCGTGCTACGATTATTCCTATTATTTATTACTTTCGCCTCTGCGCTATATCTTCCTCGGTGGTGCCGCTTGTGACGAGTTCATAGAGCGTGGCCTGTCCCTGTTTGGGGCGCAGGATACGCCCTAGCCGTTGAATATATTCGCGTTTAGTGCTGTTGCCACTAACAATAATCGCGACGCGGCAATCCGGCACATCGACACCTTCGTTGAGGACGCGTCCCGTGACAAGCTTGCTGTATTGACCGGAGCGGAAGCGGTCGAGAACAGCACGTCGCTCTTCGGTCGGCGTTTTGTACGTGATGCTGGGCAAACAGAAACGACGGCTGATCTCATCGACGACCTGATTGTACTCTGAGAAGAGGATTACCTGATCTTTAATATGCAGTTGTAGCAAGCGTTCGATTTCGGCATATTTCGCAGGTGTGTTCATAGCGATATTGCGTGCCTCGCGCCATGCCAGCATAGCGGTTCGCGCCTCCGGGTCTCTAGCACTCATATAGATAATCTTCTGCTGAAAGTCTTCGGGCGTGCGAATAACGATATGGCGTCGTTTCAGAAACGCGCTATAGATACGGCGTTGTTCTTTGTAACGCGCCTCGTCCTCGGCAGAGAGCGCGATAGTAACGTGCTCTTCGTGGTACTGTGCAAGGTAGTTACCCTCGGTCAATTCGGAGGGCGAGCGACGATACACCTCCGGTCCAATCAGTTCGTCAAGGTCAGTGTGTGCCATATCGCTACGTTCAGGGGTCGCACTCAGACCCAGGCGAAGCGGCGTGAAGGCACTTTCGGCAATTGTGCGATAGCCAGGAGCGGGCAGGTGATGGCATTCGTCGAATATCAGTAGGCCAAAGGAGTGTAGTTCGCGCGGATACAGTGCAGCAGAGTCATAGGTGATAATCGTGATTGGCCGAATCTCTTTGGTACCGCCGCCGAAGATACCGATCTCCTCGACAGGGAGAGAGAGTGCGTTAGAAAGAGCACTACGCCACTGTTGCAGCAAGTCAATCGTTGGTACCACCGCCAGCGTCCACAGACCCGTTTTATGTATCGCCATTGCTGCTGTGAAGGTTTTACCCGCACCTGTTGGCAGCACGATTACACCTTTACTACCCTCGACCAACCAGTTTGCCAGTGCCTCATCCTGATAGGGACGTGAGGAGAGTGCCAGCGTTGTTGCGAAAGGCAATGCAGGACGCTCCTCAAAAGCGACGGTAAAGGGCGTGTTATGCTGTCGTAGCGCATCCTTGATAGCGGTAAGATGCATTGGGTTGGCGCGTAGAAAATGATAGTGCTTATCCTGCTCAATCTTGTTGACGATGCGAGTGGGAAGATGAGAGCCAAAGAGCAACGTAAGCATCTGTGAGCGGAGCAGGCGTGCATGTTCGTCTGGTGGCGTGATGGTGAGATCACGCCCGCGTAGGGCAAGTGTTGTAGTGGTCATGAGTGCATTCCGTGTTCTTTAAGCAAACGTGATAGTTGATGCGCCAGTTTAGGTGTGTATTCTTGCTTTTGACGTAATCTATTACTTTCATCAAGGAGCGGGGAGAGCGCAATATCTGTGATACTCCGTCCTTTGGCCTCTTCTGTTGACCAGTAAAGAGAGCGACCACCGCGCTCAATCAATGCTTTATTGCCAGCAAGCAATTCATCATCTATAGCCTGGCAGACATAGAGCGGTCGCTTTTGCGCTAATGCTCCGTTGGCTGCATCCCACGTTCCACCTTGAGTCGTTGTTTCGGCAACAATAACAATTTGTGCCAAACCCGTTACAACCTTGTTACGTGCCATTGCGCGGCTTACCAACCAAACAGCATCAGGGTGGAATTGACTCAATAGTAGTACACTTCCATGCTCAATCTTTGGCAGTAAATCAGCCATTTGAACTTTACTCAATCCATTTATGCCATGTGGTAATACGACTGTGGTACATCCATTAGCACTCATAGCACCATCGTAGGCGGCACGATCAACACCGCGTGCATAGCCGCTAATCACATTTGTACCATGCTCTGCAAGATAGCAAGCAGATGTATAGGTAAATGCCAAGCTTAACTCTCCTGCTTTACGTGAGCCAATAATAGCGATTGTGACGCGCTCAAGTAACTGCAGGTTGCCTAGAGAAAAAAGCACAGGTGGAAGGTATACAGATTGTAACGTCGCCTTTAATACACGAGGATACTGGGTATCAAGAACTGTTATCATAGTGATAGCGTTAGTAGCTAGTTTCTCAGCAACTCCCTGTTGCTCCGCTATCTGTCCTTTCGCTTGCTCAAGCCGCGCAATCATTTTTTCATTTAGTTGACAAACGTTCACCCACTCTTGCGGAGTAGCAGCAAAAAACTCCTTGAGTGTCCGTTTTCGTTGCATGCACCACAATTTGATAATAGTATTTGTAGTTTGATGGGACAGACTGCTCTTAAATACTAGAAGCAACCAACATGCCTGTTCTTCTACATCCATTATGGTATCCCCTATTATTGATTATCAGAATGATAGGTGCGTGTAATCGTTAACGGATACACTGCTTTTGCCCCTGCCTGCATTAACATTTTTCCTGCTTCTTGCAGGGTATAGCCGGAATCGTAAATATCGTCAATCAATAGCAGGGTGCGGCCAAAAACAGCCGTTGCAGATTGCACCCCGAAGGCATCTCTCACATTTTCTTCTTTCTGCACACGGTTCGTAAGACGCTTCTGTTTATGCGTAGTACGTATATTTTCCAAAACGGGAAGATACGTTAGACCTAGCATACTGGCGACTTGTTGTGCAAACGCATCCACTAGCGTATTGCCACTTGTCGATGGCACATTTACTACACCCTGTAAAATATATATAAGATAACGGGTACGTACAATTTCTACCGCACGAACAACGAGGCTAAGCGCAAAAGGACCACCGTTTTCATATTTACTCAAAGATACAAGTTTACCAATATAACTTGTGCCATGATATGAAAGTGCCCAACCAGCCTCATGTACAGCCATAGTATTGATAGCACATCCTTCTATGAGTGGAATATATTCTTGCTCAAGAAAATGCGTTACTGATGCTTGTATTCTCTCTGGGGGTCTCACAAGCGGAAAGTGTTCACGCTGACAAATGCCGCAGACGCCACAGTTGTTCGCCTCCTCATCACCTAAGTAGGTTACTAAATACCTCATATAACAATATCCTGTTTGCGCGTAGTCGCGTATATCTTGTAATTCTTGAAGCTTTTGTACTTGTACCAATTCGTGAACTGAAAAATCCAATAACGGATAAAAAAATTCACCTTGTGTTATCTCTGAGAAAAGCATGCTACTAATGCTATATAAGCGCGTCGCACTATCAAATGTGACATAGCGCTGTCAGGTGTAATGAAAAGCAGTTTAAGCGTACCAGCGATAGCACGTTCGAGCGTAGCACGATTCTCTTCAACGGTGAAGTCCGAACTGAGCATAGCGGAAGGTATTGCGTATACCTCATTACAACGCTGGCATTGATCACGCATTAGAGCTTTAAGGGGCGAAAATACGATAGTGAGATGAGGATGGTATAGGCTTGATATTTGATAAAGTAGTGACTTCCCCCAGCCTGTGCGCTGAATGACAAGCATGCGCCTTCCATGCACAAGTTGCTCAATAATCTCTCGTTGCTCAGGATGAAAACCTGTTGCTATGTGAAAACGATCTTCTAATAACTTTTCAGGTGAATACCCTTGCCACGTCATGCTCGAAGCCATTGGCATCATATAACCCTCAATAATAGTGTAAAATACGCTTAATACTGATGCGTATTATAGTTGACGCCAGAGAAATTGTCAATTACGTTTTGAGCCTAGCAAAAGCAAACCATATGCATGATATGATACACGTTATAAAGATTGTTTACGCAGAAGGAGCCACACCATATGTCCAAAATCACGACGAAGCAGGAGCTTATTGACTATTTCGCTGAGAAGAGTCAGCGCACGTATGAAGGTAGTTCGTACATTGAGGCGGTGGTTTCGATATTGATGCTGCTGGACGAGACGGATAATATTACGGAGATCAAATCGGCGGTACGTGGCATGCATCGCGAGAAGCTGGCGGAGATACAGCGCACGGAGAGCATCGAGACACGCATAGAGCAGCGCAAACAGTTGGCGGTCTACGACGATTGCCTGACACAGTTACGCGGTATACCGGTAAGCTAGTATGTTACTACCACTCGTTTCAAACTAACACTTGTAGCATAGCCAGGATGGAGACACAATTCATGGAGACGGCAGATGAGGGGATACAGGTCAATGAGATACAACAACTGGAAAAGACTACTAGTAACACCGCACCAGCCAGCAAGCGTTCGCCTCTCATCATAGGAGTGGCACTTTTCTATATTTTGCTGTGGAGTTCGGCTTTTATCGCGACAAAGGTTGGCGTTACGCATAGTCCACCGCTGTCACTGCTTGCAGCACGCTTTCTTTCCGCCGCACTGGTGATGGCACTGCTCGTGCTCATCTTCAGGATTCCTTTGCCAAAGGGGCGAGCGGCCTGGGGACGGTTGGCAGTGTTCGGTCTGCTCAATTCGGGCATTTATCTGGGCTGCAACTATGAGGCATTGCGCTACCTCTCGGCAGGTATGGGGTCGATTATCGCGGCAACGAATCCACTGTTATTGACTTTGATTGCTCCGTTCTTGTTACGCGAGCGGTTGACGTGGTGGAAAGTGCTGGGGCTTGTATTGGGCTTTGGTGGCGTTCTCTTCGTGATGGTGGCGCGACTCAATAGCAATAGTCAACTCGATACTCCTGGTGGCATGCTTGTATCATTCATTGGAACTGCTTGTCTTGTCGGTGCCACGATATTTTACAAACGCTATCCACCGCGTGAACATGCCTTTGTCGTCAACGCGGTACAATTGGGCGCGGCTGGTCTCGCCCTGATAGTACCAGCACTGCTTTTCGAGCATCCAGGGCAGGTACACATTGATATGCCGTTGGTGGAGTCGTTTCTGTATCTTGTACTGGTAATCAGCGTCGGGGCATCGCTGATCTGGTTCTGGCTGTTAAAGCAGGGCGAGGCCAGCGTAGTCAGTTCCTACTACTTCTTGACGCCAATTATGGGTCTTGCGCTGGCTGCGCTCTTACTGGGCGAGCCATTTGGCTTACGCGATGCTATCGGTCTGGTAGCGGTTGCTGTAGGTATCGCATTGATTAACCGTCCGCTACGTCTGACCACGAAAAAAACACAATAACGAGGATTGGCAGCGCAAGATGCGCCGCCAATCCTCGTTATTGTGTTAATCCTATTCTTGCCTCTAGCTCATCGGCGACGCTGTAAGGATCGCGATTCCGATTGGCGACATCTTCGACAAGCATGTTCCATTCATCTTCACTGATCTTTGCTTTGAGTGTGTCTATGACCGTATGCAGAATTAGGGCTTGTAGTTCGCTACGAACCTGGCGTTGTGTACGCTGCTGCTGCACGCCACTTTCATTGAGATAGACGCGATGCTGCTCCATAGCATCGACAACATCAGTTATACCTTCTTGTTTCAGTGAAGAGGTTTTGATAATGGGGATACGCCATCCCGCTTTTCGTCGATTAGAGTCGAGACTGAGCATCATCGCCAGTTCTGCGACGGTCTGGTCGGCACCTGGTTTATCGGCTTTGCTGACCACGAAGATATCCGCGATCTCCAGGATACCCGCTTTGATCGCCTGGATATCATCGCCCATCCCCGGCGCACTCACAACAAGCACGGTTTGCGCGGCCCGCATCACCTCGACCTCGGCCTGTCCCGTGCCAACGGTCTCGATAATGATGGGATCATAGCCTGCGGCATCCATCGCTCGCACGACATCACGCGTAGCAGAGGCGAGACCGCCGAGATTGCCACGACTCGCCATACTGCGGATAAACACATTGGGGTCGCCGGAGAGTTCCATCATACGGATACGATCACCCAGGATGGCACCACCAGTAAAGGGACTCGTCGGGTCTATAGCCACGACGCCCACTTTCTTTTCGCGCTGTCGCAACTCGCGTACAAGGCGTGTCACCAGCGTACTCTTGCCAGCACCGGGGGAGCCAGTGACGCCAACAATGTGCGCTTGACCGGAGGCACGGTGGAGTTCCGCAAGATACTGATGTGCTACAGGCGATTCGCTCTCGATAAGTGTTACCATACGGGCGAGGGCGCGACGGTCGCCTTGAAGGAGACGTTCAACAATATTTTGCACGCTACACCTATACCTCGACGGTCAGGCGGTCGGCCTGCACGTTATCACGCACAAATTTGATAATCTCATCGGTTGAAGTGCCGGGGCCAAAGCAGCCTTTAATACCCAGTCCTTTGATCGCAGGGATATCCTCATCAGGCAAGATACCGCCAGCCGCCACCAGCACATCATCGACCTCACTTTGTTTTAGCAATTCCATTACTTTTGGGAAGATTGCCATATGTGCGCCGGAGAGAATACTCATCAGAATAGCATCCACGTCTTCCTGGATAGCGGCCTCAACAATCATCTCTGGCGTCTGGCGAATACCAGTATAAATTACCTCCATACCAGCATCGCGCAAGGCACGCGCAATCACCTTCGCGCCGCGATCATGTCCATCTAATCCTGGTTTAGCAACCAGCACCCGTATCGGGCGAGCATCGGTAGGCATAGTTCAGTCAACTCCTTTGTCGGCTTTCTGTATTGCATTCTCATAGAGCGCACAAATAGTTCGTTCTTGTTCCTCACGTAGCAGGGTAATGTGTTGCTTCAATTCTACAACGGGAGATGCGACGCTGCAAGCAAGCATAATTTGCTTTGCGCGTTCAACGATCTCGCGCTGTAGCTCTGGTGCGACTAGCGGAACAGGCAAACGTGCCAGCACATGCTGTTCTATCTGTGGCTGTACCATTTTATATGCAGTATGCAGGATATACATATATTGCTGTAAGAGGCGTGAATTGAGGAGGGCTAGGAGGAAATAGAGTTGATCCAGTGATGAAAGAGCATTTGGATCAGGAATATGAGCGTTAGGAGCGTCGGGGGCATGACAGGGGCAAGCCCTGTCACTACTATACACGATTTCGCCGCTATGCGACGGTAGTATAGTAGTGACAGGGCTTGCCCCTGTCATGCTACCCATCCCTGCCATGTTCTCATTTTGTGCCTTTATTTCTTTGTTATTCACATACAGCAAGTATAAAGTTTGCAATGCAACATGCCCATGCACATCGAGTGCGGCCTGCAATACATCCGTGCTTTTCACGACTAGCAGTTTGGGGGTTGAATATCGTGCAAGAGGTTTCTCGATGGTTTCCTGTGCAATCCAGCTATGAGCTTTTGGTGTTTCATAGGCGCGAACATCAATGCCGCCACGTAACAAGGGATGCCAACCTTGCTCATCGGGAAGCGTATTGGTGAGCAGGATACTTTTTTTACCAAGTTCCTCGCCGCGTCGAATTGAGACAAAGCTATCAAGTGTTGTCATGGTATGTGCTGATAAAGCTTGCATGCCATGTGCGTGAAGGCGTGCTACGAGGGTATTGTATTCACGGCCAAGTAAATAACGCAATTCAGCCCCTGGTTGAGCGTGAAGTAACGTCTGTGCTACTGACGATGTAGTAAAAGCGGGGAGAGCATGTTTTGCCTTCTCATGTATATTCCATTTTTCGCGGACCCATGATATTGAATGAAGGGGTTGAGGAGGGCGTTTTTGCGCGATGATGACCACAGCACCGACATAGGCAGGAAAGACACGCGAGAGATGCCAGATATGGTGTATCGTCGTCTCTTCCAGTAATCGCTGTCGTTCCCTCGTTGCATTCGCGCGTGCCAGTACAGGGTCTGGCAATACCAGCCCTATCCAACCTTCAGGACGCACAACCTGTAATGCTAAACGCAAAAAGAGCAGATAGCTATCCACCTGCCCAAGTCCCTCTGTCGAACGATAGCCGCTGAGGTCTGTATTTTTTGCGGCAAGATACGGCGGATTCGCCAGAAAGAGATCAACGTTTCTATGTTGCGTTTGCTCCCATGTAAGTGCCAGGCCATCAGCTTGATGAATATGCAAACGCTGATGGTGTAACATATGTGGCTCAGACTTTAGCCCGGTAACAAGAGTACGTAGTTGCATCTCGGCGAGAAAACAGGCAACGGGATCAGGGTCAACGCCCCATACATTGCGCTGCAGAGCTGTCAATACCTGCTTCTGCGCCATGCCTCTCTGTTGGCCGCTTGCAATAATGCGCTGTACAACTCCTGCAAGAAAATTTCCGCTGCCACAGGCGGGGTCGAGTACCTTGAGTTGCGAAAGATCAGCATCGACGGTGTAGCCACAGGCATCGAGTATTTTGCTTACCAGCAGAGGAGGCGTAGAGAAATGACCGCGTATCTTGCGCTCTTGTGCGGGCAAGCCAGCTTCATACCAGTTCGACATATCTTTACGTGGCACAGTTTGCCCCTATCAAAGGCGTAATTATGAAGATGGATGGAATAATCCAGGTATGGGGCAGGGAGACCGCAAGGGTCTCCCCTACATGTATGAGACGTGCGATATGTAGGGGAGACCCTTGCGGTCTCCCTACATCAACACAACGTCGCATACACGTTAATTCGTTCATAATCACACCCCTACAAAATACTCGTTATATTTCTTCCTTGCTCGCCAGAATATCCAGCGCATCGTGCGCGGCTAATCGTCCAGCCTCTTTAATGCTCGAAGCTTTGCCCATTCCTAAGAGAGCGTCACGTTCAAAGACACCAACAACGAACTCGCGGTCATTGTTACGCCCGCTTTGCTCCAGGACACGATAACGTGGCAGGTTACCAGAACGATGCAGGACAATTTTCTGCAAGCGTCCCTTTGGATTCGTGTCAAGAGCCTGATGACTTATCTCTTCCACCACTGGCAATATGACGCGAGCGATAAAAGCACGTGCCACCTCTGGCCCCTGGTCGATCTGAATCGCGCCTACAAGAGACTCTAGTACGTCGGCACAAAGCGAGTCGCGTGAGCGTTCATTGAAGGTGCGTAAATTTGTGATATCAACGCGAATAAACGGGAACAGCCCTAGACTTTGGCCTATACGTGCGAAGGCACGACGACTGACAGCCTCAGATTTCAAGGCCGTCATTTCACCCTCAGTCGCCGTTGGTCGTGTACGATAGATGTATTCAACCACATGGGCACTGATAATCGCGTCGCCCAAAAACTCAAGCGTGTCATACGAATCACTGATAGAAGACTCTGGACAACAGGTATGATGCGTCACTGCACGTTGTAGTAACGCACAGTCATGGAACCGCACTTGCAGCAGGTCTTCTAATGCCGAAAGATTGTGTGTAGAGTTGGTGCTTTCTTCCATACTCTTTCATTATATCCCAACGCTTTATGTACGTGTTAGGGGAAAATAAGTAGGCGTGAAATGATGCAGGATCAGAGATATCATGTTACTATTATAAGCGGGAAATACATATCTATGGGTTCAGGGAATTACTATATGAAAACACTATTTCAATTACGTATTGTAAAACGCATCCTGTATAGAGCATTACCACTTGCTTTTTGCTTACTTTTCCTCTTTCCGGCTGTGAGCGAGGCACAGGCAATTTTGTTGCGCTCCGATCCTGCCAGTAGTGCCGTTCTCACTACCTCACCAACGGTAGTGCGTATGTGGTTTACAGAAACCTTGAACTCCACGTTTAGCACCGCTCGCGTCCTCAATGGCTCTCAGCGACGTGTTGATAAGAATAACGCACATATAGCAACAAACGATTTGACCGAGATGGATGTGAATCTGCCACCAAAGCTGCCACCAGCCGTCTATATTGTCCTCTGGCGCACACAATCGGCGAACGATGGGCATATCTTGTCAGGCTCGTTTACATTCAGCGTCGCTAATCCTGATGGTAGCACACAAAAACTCAATGGTACACTGCCAGAACAAAATCAGCTTGGCGACACAAATGGCTCAGCAACAGGGCAGTTGGATGGTCCTACGCTGTTTAGCGTGATTATGACTACACTGGTCGAGCTAGGAGCAGTCTTCTGGGTAGGGGCGCAACTGTGGCGTTCGTTTGTAACGCAAACGTCTGGCATAGCAAAAGACCAGGAGCAACAGGCTATTCTGCAACGGGCTGAACAGCGTTTTGACCGTATCTTTTCGTTGCCGACGATGCTGCTGATCTTCTTTGCGGACATTGGAGTATTGCTTGGACAGGCGATGATGCTTACAGGTGGTCAATTCGCACAGGCATTTTCGCCCACTATTCTTCTTGGTCTCATTAGCGGTGGCAGTTTTGGCATCTACTGGAGTATGCGTCAAATTGTCGTTATCCTGGCACTCCTTGCTACAACATATGCGATTTTTGTAAAACAGCGTTCAAAAGTATTCGCGGAAATTTTTTCATGGGTTAATCTGCTGCTCGGCCTCACTTTACTAATTGCGCTAACACTTTCTAGCTCTGCCAATAGTGGTAGCGGTGGTATCGCGCTGTTCGCGGTTCTCGCGGACTGGCTGCACTGGCTCGCGGCTGCACTATGGATAGGTGGCGTGCTATATATTACCACCACATATCTACCCTTTCTTACAGCTATGCCGATAGAGAAACGTGTTGGCTCACTCGTCTCCGTCCTTGCACGTTACGCGACATTAGCAAGCACGGGTATCATTCTCATGGCGGTAACGGGTCCATTCGAGGCGACGACGCGTATGGCTTCTGGCACACAACTGCTCGCAACGGCATATGGTCGCGTACTCATCGTCAAGGTTCTAGTCGTCGTTGCTCTACTTGTCATCAGTATTTACCAATTGTTCGTACTACGACCCACATTAGCAAAAGATTATAAGAAATACAAAGATGTTCCAGAAGCAAAAAACACCGAGGGCAGTATCGAGATGCAAGGGCGTAGACTGATGAATATGTTACACTGGGCAGCGTCACTTGGCGTTGCAGTGCTGCTTTGTACAGGCTTGCTTTCCGTTTTCGCTGGCACGCTCACCCCTGGAACAGCAACACAGGCACAGCAATCAACGACATCAGGGTCGGCGACATCAGCGAGTGCATTTACAACAACTACGAAGACAACCGATGGCAAATTCACGCTCATATTTAACGTGACGCCCAATCACTTTGGGGAGAACGAGTTCACGGTGAAGGTATTAGATAGTAGTGGTCAACCCGACTCGAATGTAAGCGTGTCGTTGTTCAACACAATGACAGACATGGATATGGGTACACGGCATCTCGACCTGCAACCCAGCGGACAGGGCCGTTTCAAAGGTAGCGATCTCCTGGATATGAGTGGTCACTGGCAGGTACGTATAGATGTTCGTACACAGGGTAGTGGTGTAAGTCACACAACGGTAAGTTTCACTACGCCCGCAGGCTCTTGATCTATGCGATATGATAGGGTTGTGCTTTAGTCTTGGAATAAACGAGCGAGATGTAAATAAACACATAGTAAACAAACGGATTGTGATAGTTATGATACGACAAAGAAAACATTTTCTACGATGGTCTATGTGGATTATGCTTGGCATAATAGCTCTGCTACTGGGGGCGTGCGATAGTGTGAGCGGTAATGCACCTGCTCCTAACCCAACACAGGTGCCAGTCAATGGCTTCGGTGTCGCCTCGAACCATGTGCATTCGCTCGTCGCGCTCCCAAATCACGTCTTATTGCTGGCAACACACTTTGGAACGTTTCGCTCTGAAGATAGCGGCAAGACGTGGACACAAGAGTCAGGTGGTCCCAACCAGCTTATGCAAGGGGTTATGGATATTTCGCTGGTTGTCAGTCCATTTGACCAACAACGCTTGTATTTGCTTACGCAACCGTCGGTAAGTGGTCATCCTTCAGGTGTGCTTGGCCTTTACACCAGTGGCGATCAAGGACGCACATGGCAGATTGTCAACAAGACCGCGAACTTTACCGCCGCCCCCGATGGAATCCCCTTCACTGTTGCAGGGAACGATGCCCCTAACGAGGTATACATCTACGTTCGTACACTTGGTGTGCATGGCCTTAAAATCAGCCACGACAATGGGCAAAACTTCAGTGATACAGGTACACTTCCTTTCGGTAACATCACCAACATGATCGCAGTACCAGGAGCAGCCGGACAACTTCTTATTTACGGCAGTGACGGCATCGCACGCAGCACCGATAACGGTAAGCACTGGCAGGTCATACAGGCTATTACGAGCAGCATCTTCACCGTCGCCACTAGTGGTCTCCATAGCCCTATTTATGCCTCCGGTGATGAAGGCACATATGTCTCGCAGGATGAGGGCAAAACATTTACGCAGGTGAGCCAGGATTATCACCCCCAGCTTATTGCCTCGCCATACCAACCACAAGTCATCTATAGCCATACATACCTTCATATCACGCGCAGTTCTGACGGTAGCAAAACATGGGTTGCATTGCCAGCACTCCAAACGAGCAACAGCAACGCGGGTAGCTATAGTAACATAGCTGTGGATGCGGATAACGCGACAACGGTATACCTGTCGATCTCGTATCCTGTTGAGATGTACAGCCTCAGTCAAAACAGTACCGAGTGGTCTTCATTGACACCAAAAGCGTAGGAAGCGATAAAAAGGTGAGACGTTTCTTGATTTTGCTTGCAGCATTGCTGCTGGTCAGCGTATTCACATTGCTAGTCGTACCAGTTGCTCATGCCGATGGCGGTGCACCCAACCTTGCCTATGTTGCCGGTACTACTACTGGGGTCAGCGTCATTGACGTATCACAGCAAAAGGTAACCAGCACTATCAACACGGGAGGTAAGGTAGGTGACATTCTTCTAAGCAATGACGCGCGTTTCCTGTATGCAACCGAGCCGGAGCAGAATCGTGTCGTGGTGTTTGGTGCGAAGGATGGCAATATTGTCTGTACCGCCGATGTACCCGGAAAACCAACGCTGTTAGCACTTGATTTAAGTGCCAACAACTATACACTCTTCGCTGCTGGTAATGGTGCCTCGACTATTAAGGCTATCGACCCCACAACTTGCAAAATCAAACATACCTATCAAGTCAACGGAGCAGTCTATGGCTTAGCAGTAGCACAGGTTGGTTCTGGCATGAACGGCAGTAATGGAAGTCAGTTGTGGGTGGCCGATAACACCTCACTCACCTACTTTGACGATAGCAAACAGCAAAAGCTGGGCAGTATTACAGTGCCAGGGGGTCCGAGTTATGTCAGCATTCCACAAGGAGAAACTGTCTATGCGACAACGCGTAGCGGGAGTGTGATTGCAGTAGACCTTGATGGACAGCACATCACCACCTTAATCACAGGTGGTCCTTATGGGCCTATGGATTATGATATGACAACAGGCGAGGTGTATGTGCCCGACAAAGCAAAGGATCAGCTTGTGGTGCTTTCACCATTTGATTCAAGCTCGCCATTGCCACATGAGCCGAGTCATATTGTCAGTCTTAATGGTCAACAGCCACAATCAATCGCCATCACCAGCGATGGTCAACTCGGTTTCGCCGCCCTTGCTAATGGAAACGTTGCGATGATCGACGTGCCGGGACGTGCAATCCTGCAAACAATTCATGTTGGAGGTAATCCCGCGTTCATTATAACAGGTTTGTACCCACCTGTTATCGGCACCACACCGCAGCAGGCATCGGTCTTCACCGTCATCCTCAACGTCCTTGCCTATGCACTTGTGGTCGCGCTATTTGTTGTGCCGATCATATTGTTCAGAAAGTATGTAAGAACGGGGAAGCCGAAGGATGGGAAGACGGGATGAAGTTATTTTCTGCTTTGCAAGCAGAAAATAACTTCATCTGTAAGCATCAACCTTTAGAGCCTGATACTTCATCTGACACAGCCCACGCAGGAGTGAGTCCATAAAAGAGAACATCAGGATCAATATCGGCACCATTAGGCCATGCAATAGTTCCTTCTTCAACGTACATTGAACGAAAGATGGAGATGTTGTTGTGCATTGGCTCGAAGATAGGTCCTTGAAGGTACGGCTCTAAATTTATTTGTTTCTGTGAACCGTCTGTAAATTGTATCAGCACATTGAACTTATCTTTGGGTTCAACGTGCTGAACACGTACTAAATTCGTCATATATCATACCCTCTTTATTGTGTTAGTGGGTCAATTGGTTGAAGTGGCTGACCTTTTCTCGCCAGTTCCCAATTACTTTTTAGTTCTTCACTATGAAGTGACGCCCATTTAATAACAAGTGCATGCTCTCTACGAGGAAGACCTCCTCTAAAAACTGCTAATGTATCAATCCTTATAAGTACCTCTGACTCCGCATACTTAGCATGAAAATGTGGCGGTAGATGATCATTATAGTACATATAGATCAAGATACCCAAAAACTGGCTGATGCGAGGCATGACACCTCCCTACCTATAGTAATTCTATGCATCCAAGCTTTCCCAGAAAGTCATGAATGTATAAGAAGTATATCATACATCTTCAATGGGAACCACAGCTATTTGATGACTTTTCAGAGGTGGTCGAACATGTTCGACCACCTCTCATTGTAAAAGCCAATTGTTAAATTCTGCCTTTATTCGCGTGTCACCACAGCGAGAATTTCGGGTGCTCTTGTGAGCATACGGGGAGCGGCAATGTTCGTCATGATGACGTAGAATAGCGCACCATAGAGCAGAGACGCGGGGATGGTGGCCCACCATATCCATTGTACGTGGTAAAGAACAGGTAAGATTAAACCTGCCGCCGCTGGAATAAGCAGAATCGCCATTATCAGCAGGACACCGAGCGACATGATGGAGCGTAGACAGCCGCCTTCGGACGAGACACTATTAGTATTCTGGAAACCACGCCGCGACTGTGGCATCCGTTGTGGAAAGAAGATGGACGAGAAGTTGCCACAACCGAGAATAATACCGATGCCAGCCAAACCTATTGCAAGAGCAGGTAGCACAAGGCTCCATGCATTCGAGACGAAGGCCGCCGCAAACACCAGCAGCAAGACCTCAATCAATCCCAGCAAAAACGTGACAATATTCTTACCCCATAACACCTGCTTTGGCTGCACGGGAAACAAGAACAGGCTCGTCAGGCTCTGCCGCTCCATGCCCAGCACATTGTATGAGAAGGTCGTAAGCGCGAACATGGCATAGAGAGGCGCAATCATAACCGCCCACGGACCGATAGCGAGTCGTCCCGATCCACTCGTGTTGAACAGCGTTATAGCAGCAAGAATGATGATCGAGATGAACGATTGGAAGATCAGGCGCAGTAATTGTGGATCACGGCGATAGTATTTGATATCCTTTACGGCGATAGAAAAGAACTGCGACGCGGCGATGCGTTGTACAAGTCCGGTAGAGCTAGTGGGAGTTGCTGGTTGCATCGCAACCACTACGGCAGGCTCTATTTTGCGACGACGAACACGGCCACCACCACTTTCGCTGGCGGTCAGACCACGTTCAACCACCGACTGCCAGAGGTAAAGCACGATGATCGTTGTCACCAGTAAACCGCCGAACCACGCAAAACTTATAGCCCAATCCCCTTGCGCGGCACGCTGAATGGCACGCATTGCCATACCAGGGGGCGACCATTGTAGATACGGCGAAATCGTACCAGCTTGTAAATTTTCATAGATGTGGGAAATACCCACGCCGCGCAAGACCAGTTGCTGAAACAGGTAACATGATGACGTGAAGACGCCGATAAGTATAATGCTCAAATCACGGAAACGGCGACTTTGTAGTATGCGAGCCAGCAAAGCGAGTACCAGTTGACTGACACCGACCACCTGTGCATAAAACACAATCATCGTAAAAAACGCCATCAGTCCCAGTGGTAGCGATACCGACCAGCCAGCAACAACGGCACCAAGTACAATCAGCAGACCAATCGTTGGAATATCGAGTAGTGATGTAAAGATCAAACTCAGCATCAGTTCCGCACGCGTCAGTGGGAACAGAGCTAACTTGGAGAGGTCCAAACCTTCGTTGACCGTAAACTCTAGCAGAGGTAACACCAGCCACAGCAGGTAGACACCTGTCAGCACAAGCACAAGAAGTTCAGCGTTCGCAGGTGGTGAGAGCAGACGATAGCCAAAGTATGTGGCAACAGCGATACCACCCATGAAGGGCAGGCCAAACAACACCAGGAAGACAGCACCGATAATACGGCCCACACGTCCTGAACTACGGGTATAGTTCCGCAAGAATGTCTTCCAACGCAACAGGAAAAGCCATCGAAGTTTATCGGAATGCACAACCATTGTTATTTCTCTGCTTTCTCATTGCTATTCAAGCCAACTCAGGTTGTGATTCTCATTCTGAACACCGATCACGTTAAGGAAGATATCTTCCAACGTAGCGTCCTTATTGTTGCCGCTGGCACGTTCACGCAATTCTTGCAACGACCCCTCGGCGACTAGCACGCCTTGATTGATAATGCCGACACGCGTGCAGAGACGCTCAACCACCTCCATAATATGTGAAGAGAAAAAGATGGTGGTGCCATGCTGTGTCAATTCGCGGAGAATGTCGCGCACAACACGCGAGCTTACCGGGTCAACACCCTCGAATGGCTCATCGAGGAAGAGGACCTGTGGACGATGAATAATTGCGGCGGCGAGTGCGATTTTCTTACGCATGCCAACGGAATAATCGACAACCAGTTTGTCGGCGTCGTTCATCAGGCCAAACACGTTCAGCAATTCTTCGGTTCGGATACGGACCTCGCGCTCCGGCACACCGTACATATGGCCCGCGAAGGTTACATACTCGCGACCGCTCAGCCGCTCATAGAGATTGAGATATTCGGGCAACACGCCCATCAACGAACGCGCCCGCAACGAATCATGCCATACATCCACGCCACCTACATATACAGTGCCGGATGTTGGTCGTAATAAACCAACCATCATTTTTATGGTAGTGCTTTTGCCTGCTCCATTGGGTCCGAGAAAACCGAAAAATTCGCCGGATCGGACCGCGAGATTGAGATGGCTCACAGCGACCTTCTGCCCAAAGACCTGCATCAGGTCGCGTGTCACCACCGCGTATTGCGTGTTCTCGCTGGGAACTGACATAACGGGTTGAGGTATTGACTGTTCCATTGAAAGAGGGGAGGCGTTTTGTTCAGGAAACGTCGTCATGTATCAATCCTTCTTCTTTCGTTGTTTGCATCTACTATTGATATAGCTATCTGCTATACAATGTGTACCATGAGGATAGCCATTTGTCAAGAGTTCCCTACACAAGAAAACGAAGAAAGGGTGTATCTATCAAATTACGCGTGATATGCGGAATTTGATAGATACAATGATGGAGTGGAAGGATTCCCTACCGATTAGTCGTTACTGTATAACCGCCGGGGGTATCTATACCTGCACGTCTGATAGAGACATGCATCATTGAAGGCGAGCTATTTGTTGCTATTTGTGTGGTAACAGTGATTACAGAAGTTACTTGTTGTACAGGTGCCTCCGGCTCGATACTAGCGGCGAAGGCATTCGCCAGAAACTGAGAACTACTACCAACAAGCACAACGAAACAGGCTAGAGCAATAGTACGTATTTGCCATGCATTTATTGTATATAAATTTTTACCAAACCGAGCCATAATTATTTCTTTCTTAATTCATCCATTCGCCCGGGGTATGCTTTGGTCCTATCTTTACGCCACCATCACGATCTTTCATAGTCTTCGCATCTTCTGCCATACGTACCCCAACCTCCGAGAACGAAGTACGGTGCCAGAAAGTTGCGGGGAATAACCCTATACCTACGGCAATCGTTGCACCAATCTCTGCGCGGTTGAACGGTAGTCCCGGTGGCAAGGGAAAAGGTACATGCGTAATAGATCCAATATGTAAAAGGAGCGCGAACACAAAGATTATCAGTTCAAACGTGAATGCAGCATAGTACGATGCAATCTCTTTCGTCTGTCTGCCACGATACAGAATAGCAAACCCGATATTCAAGAGGCAAAGGAAACCTGTGATCCAGAGCGTTGCAGTAATCATATTGCCAAAGGTAAGAAACGTTTTATTTACACTGCTTTGACTCTGTTGTGCAAATAGTGCTAGCATAGAAATGTCATGCATCAACCAATACCTCCCCGATAATGTTATCTAAGTCCTTGCTTTACTTATACGTCAATAATAGATTTGAAAAGGCGACCTCGGTCTTATCCAGATTCACCAGCATGCCAACTAGGCCGCTCGTCAATGAACCATCCTGAGCTAACCCAACTTTCTTGTCATTCACCATCAATGTGAACTTCTTGTCACTGATTACGACCTTGAACGTATTTATGCTTTTTGGTCCGTGACCGAAGTGGAACTCACTACCGTAGCGACCCGACCAGAGGGTTGTCCAGGGACCCTTTGCTTGATTGCCACTATCGTCGTACTTCAGCAATTGATAGTTGCCACCTTTTGTATTCGCCACTTCAAAGATATAGAACGACTTGTACGTATTGCCATTTTTTTGATGCACATTGAAGTTAAAAACAAGGCCGAACTGGTTAGTGAGCGTAGACTCATCGCCGCTCAATGCCTCCATAGTCAACGAATAAGCATATGAGCCGCTTACGGTCTCATCTGGTAGTAACGCAATTGCCAGAGATTTTGTATCATTATTAGTAATATGGTACGCATTATCTTTGAAGACATACCGTTGTGGTCCACTATTAGCAACATGCCAGTTATGACTATTCTCGCTCAGTGAGTCGCTCAAAATTGTATTTGCCTGCATCGTTGCGGTAGCTTGCGTCATAACTGTTGCAGCGGTGTTAGGAGTCACCACGACTTTTTGCTGCTGTGTTGTGTTGGTATGACTTCGCATAAGCAAAAATAAGCTAGAGCTAAAAATCACCAGGAAGACAGTCATAAGCAGCACAGCTATCTTTACATTCTTCTGCAAGCCATTGAACGCCTGTAACGGTTTCCCTGCAAGTAAAGTTTCCAGATGCGAACCAGATGTCGGAGGTGTAGCAGTTGGCGTTTCCCCATCTTGCTCTTGTGGCAATACAGGTAAGAAACCAGTAACATACTGTCCCGATTGACCCGCAACTGGGACCTGCACCACCTTGAACGATTGCGCCAGTTTCATGGTCGTAGCTGGATTTTGACCGGGATAGGCACCACTTTGTCCCAGTATACCCGCGCTACTGCCCTGTTCTACCGATGCTGTTCCAAACGAACTATTTGGTCCAGCAAATGGAAGTGGTGAAGCACGATTCAATGATGCAGCACTGTTAGAGATGTTGCCTGTATTCGCTGGCGTAGATGGCACAGAGGGGAATGCAGACGGAAACGGCATATTCGTTTGTGGAACGTTCGCATTCGACACATTGCCATTATCCGTTGTCGAGCGCAACAATCCTGTCTTATGCACAGAACGCGGCTTGATATGCGATTGCGTGGCAGAGATATCTGTGTTTGCCTGTGTAGTAAACGGGATATTGTTTGTAGCATTCCCCTGTGTTGGTCCTTGCGGCATATCAGGGGCAAAGGATATCGGCGTATATGGGTTATTCATCGTATAGGACGTATTGGTAGAGGGTGTAGTAGTAGTAGTAGGTGGTGGCGACATGATGTCGGTAAACGAGGGTAACGTCATACTTGTTTTCGCTACGATATCGTTCTGCGGGGCTTCCAAAGCTGGGCGAGGAGTCATAGGCACCAGAGAGGGTGTACTTACACGAGATATACCGCCGAGTTTTGGCTTTTGTTGTACACTTGGTACCATTCCCGTTTGCCATGAAGGATCGAAGAGACCCTTGGGCTTATACACGCGGTTCTCTGCTCCTGATGTCGTCGCACCACTATTTACATTGTGTGTAGTAAGTTGTATACCAGCGACCGCGAGAGCCAGGCGAAAAGCACTGGCAATGTCCTGGGCATTGGCATAGCGATCAGCAGCTTTCTTCGCCATCGCACGCAATATCACCTGCTCTGCTGGCGCAGGTAAATCTTCACGAAATGTACGTGGTGATGGAGGTGCTGTGTTTATCTGCTGCATCGCAATCTGCATAGGCATCTCACCCTTGAACGGTGTTCTACCCGTCACCATCTGGAAGAGAACAACGCCCAGTGCATACAGGTCGGCACGAGCATCTATCTCACCACCTATCACCTGTTCTGGTGCCATGTAGTCAGGCGTTCCCAGTGGAACGCCTGCTCCTGTAAGACTTGCCTGATTAGATTGACCTTCCGCGATCACCTTCACTAATCCAAAATCAGTGAGGAGAAGCCTCCCTTCGGAGGTCATCAATATATTAGCGGGCTTCACGTCACGATGAACAACACCGCGTCCATGTGCCACATCCAACGCTGCTGCGATTTGATCGAGATACAACGCAACCCTCGCCAGCGGTAGCTGTCGCTCACGCTCTAATTCATCACGTAACGTGCCACCACTGATGTAGGGCATCACAAGATAGGCAAGAGCATCACACTCCCCATACTCATGTACAGGCAGAATATTCGGGTGGTCCAGCGAGGCGGCGGCATCGGTTTCACGACGGAAACGCTCTAAGAAAGCGGCTTGCTGAGTGGGATTTAAGCGCGTAATGGGTAATAGCACCTTGACCGCGACCTGACGATGTGGACGTGATTGTTGTGCAAGAAACACTGCACCCATACCACCCCGTCCTACTAGCTTTTGTAGTGTGCAGGTACCAAGTGTTTTTCCGATTAGAGCTTCTGCGTTCATCTCTTTCCCCTAGTTCCGTGTGAGCAGAAGGTTTTTGAAGGCAACCTCTGTACCATTGAGATTCACAATCATGCCAACAGTACCACTGGTAAGCGAGGCATCTTGCACCGTTGTCATCACCTTCCCGTTGACGGTGATGGTGAACTTCGAGCCATTCATAAATACCTTGACGGTATTCGTGTTCTTTACGCCTTGTCCCATGTGAAATTCGTTGCCCAATGGCTGGTGCCAGAGTTTGGTCCAGGGTGCATTGGCTGCTGCCGCCCCTTTGGTATCGTCGTATTTCCAGAACTGATATTCGCCGCCCTTACTATTCACCACTTCAAGGCTGTAGAACGTAGTAATTGACGCCTTGCCCTTCATCTGCTGATTGAAGCGCATAATCATACCAAACGAGTTATTGGGTGAGGTGTCATCACCCTTGACCTCGTACATCGTCAAGGTATATGCGATAGCACCTGTAAACGGTGCCGATTGCAGTACAGTCGCACGTCCATTATCACCCTGATCGGTGATATGATATGCACCATCTTTGAATGCATAGACATTTGCAGGTATCGTTAGCCAGTTGTTTGTATTCGTACTCAACGGATCGTCAAGAATAATATTTGCGCGTGCTGTCGTAGTTGCCTGTGCCAGCGTAGTTGCTTTGACATTTGGTGTTCCTGCACTAGTTGGATATGTCGTTGTCTGATGCTTTGCTGTAGAGGTTGTATGGGAACGAACAAACCAGAAGGTACTGGCTGTACCAACGAGCAAGAGCAACACCACGATAACCGAAAGTGCCATCACCCATGTTTTAGGTTTCTTTGCCTGCGCCGTATCTTCGAGTGGCGGCAATTGCGTTGTCGTAGTAACGGAGGGTAGCAGCCCTGTCACAAAACGACCGGGTTGACCTGCAACGGGCACCTGCACAATTTTCAATGGAGACGTAAGCTTGACAGTATTTCTTGTTCCCCCAGCATCGGCAAGGCCACCAGTATTTGTTCTTGACACTGGCAAGAGTTGCTGTGTACCCTCAAATTGCGTTGTAAATGGGACCTGTAAACTATCCGTCGAAGGAACAGCCCTGGAGAGCGTAGATAACATTCCTGTCGCCCCCATATCCGCTGCGCCCTGCGGAACACCAGCCGTTCTGGTGGTACCTTCTGTTCCTAATGTTCCCGTTGCCATCTGTGGAAATTTACCTGTGCGTGACAGGAGGCCAGTAGGTCGATTGGCCTTTGCAATCGGCATAGAACCTGTTGTCACCGAGGGTAATGTTCCCGTTGGATTATGCAAGAGACCGCTACCACCGTTGACGCCAAATGTAGGGAGTAAGCCTGTTGGACGATGAAGTAGCTCATCGTTACGCACGGCAAACGGCGATACTGGCTCGGCTTGTTGTGTTGTACGAAATGCGCTTTGTGGTGTCAACAAGCGTGCAGCAGTGGCACCATTCAATGCTGCACTGGCACCGGAACCTAACGGGATGCCAGTGCCGACGAGTGCCATACGGAACGCACGAGCGAGGTCTTGTACACACGCATACCTGTCGGAAGGTCGCTTTGCCAATGCACGCAGAATAACCTGTTCAGCCGCAACTGGCAGATCTGGCCGCAGCATCTGTGGTGATGGTGGCGGAATCTGCAGATGTTGCGAGGCAATTTGCATCGGCGTTTCACCCTGAAATGGTGTCGTGCCTGTAATCATTTGATACAGGATGATACCCACTGAATAGAGGTCAGAGCGGCCATCGACAGTATTGCCAATCACTTGCTCTGGTGCCATGTAGTCAGGGGTACCAACGGGTGCCCCCTCGCCTGTGAGACGCGCTCGTGGCGTCTGCCCTTCGGTGATGACCTTGACAAGGCCAAAGTCTGTCAGTAAGAGGCGACCCTCTTGTGTCATTAAAATATTGGCGGGTTTGATGTCTCTGTGAATAACGCCGTGAGCATGAGCACAATCCAGGGCAGCAGCGAGTTGGTCGAGATAGTTCACGACCTTTGCGAGCGGCATGGGACATTCACGTTCCATCTCGTCACGCAACGTGCCGCCACTGATATAGGGCATTACAAGATAGGCCAGTTTGTCGCGCTCGCCGTATTCGTGAACAGGCATAATGTTGGGATGTTCGAGAGAGGCGGCGGCATCGGTCTCGCGGCGAAATCGCTCTAGGAATGCAGCGAGTTGATTCGGCGTTAAAGACGCCATCGGCAATAACACCTTAACCGCAACCTGTCGGCGAGGGCGCGACTGTTGCGCCAGATATACTGCCCCCATGCCGCCTTGCCCTATCAAACGTTGCAGTGTACAGGTGCCTAGCACCGTTCCAATCAAAGCTTCTGCGTTCATGCAATCCTCTTCCTTACAATGACATTTTTCTGCTCTGCCCAACACGCGGGAAATGTGTCCGCGTGTCTATTTCCATCGTGGCGCACCCCCTACCCACTTCTATGATTCTTTCTTCTGTGCTTACATCTTAGTCAACCAGACTCTTTCTGACAATGAATAAGCCCTTTTTCATGACCAAAGTAATGTCTGTTGTGGGATAAACGACCGTATTCACACCTATCTATAAGAATGAACGGGTGAACGTTGTAGTTCGTAGAGAGATAGGACATGTGGGTTAGAATCTTTACAACGTATTGGTCCTTCACTCGTAGATATCTTTGTATCTGTTTTAGAGCATTTAGAGGAGAGCATGTATGAACAAAAATACATCCAACAATTCTACTGAGCGCGAGGCAATGCTCGAAGACTTATTAGTGCGTGTTACCACTCATTGGTACGATCCACGAAATTCAGGTAAAACACAGGTGCTGCTGGGGCAACTGCCATCACTTCCAGTTACGCTTCCCTTGCCAGAAGGAAGTCGTGTTCTTGGCACACTTATACACGGCCCCGAACGTGCCGAAATTATACTCGATGTGCCACTTTCAGCAGAACAGGTTGTCGCATTCTACAAGGAACGACTGGGTGCGGATGGCTGGACGGAACCAGATACGTTCAGAGGGCATCGACAATCAGGCTTCACCCATGCAGGATTTCCTGCCCAAATGAACAGCATAACGCTGTGCAAAGGTGCCGATACTCCTGGCTTTAACATTCAAGCGTTTTCCGGTCGAGGACCATTGACAGATGTACGCATAGATATTGCAGGAGGCGAGTTTTCGCCATGCTCACAGCAACGCGGTCCCAAATCACGTCGAATGGAGCATCACGGATTTTACGATCTTATTCCAGTGCTTGCTCCTCCCGAAGGAGCGCGACAAATGAACAGTGGCGGCGGTAGTAGTAGTCAAGATGCCGCCGATTCTCGTGCGCTAATTGTGACAGATATGGAAATTGCCGCTCTCGTACCACACTACACAAAACAGCTAGAGGCGGCTGGCTGGACAAAGCAAGACGAGGGGCAGAGCGGACCGATTGCCTGGAATGCGTGGACATTCAAAGACGAAGATAACGAACCGTGGCGCGGCTTCTTCTTTATATTGAAATCTCCTGGCAGAGAGCATGAGTATTCGCTACACATAGAGATAAAATGGGATGTGGAGGAGAAACCGAGTGGTGGCTGGTTTACGTATGCGCCTCTAAGTTAATGTTTTGTATAACAAATAGAGATGCAGGTGCTATGCGACCTCTGGTCGCATAGCACCTGCATCTCTATTTGTTATGATGCTTTACACCGTAGGATCGCTGAGTATCTCTGGGTCCAGGTCCTCTTCGGCGTCGAGCGGGACAGGTTCGTCTTCGACCATTGCAACCATTGAGGGGACGGTACGGCTCTGCACGATGATACCGTGCAGCAGCGAGGCCGACGCCTGCGCTAACAAGGGTCGAATATGTTCCAGACGTTTGCGTTGTAGTGTACGTTGCTCGGCCCGTTCACGCTCAGCACGCGTACTTGCAGCACTTTGTGGCTCCTGTGGCTCTGTTTGCGTCCACAGGTCACGAGCATCTAAAACCTGACCAACGGCGGCCTGCACCTGTTGTAGCAGGTCAATGGTCTGGTTGATTGACATGAGCATATCGCCCTCGGCAAGGTCGATACGATTCATCAGGCCACTTAGCGACATACCACGTGACCATGCAAGAGCGACACCGTGAAACTCTGGTGAGATACCAGGAGTAAGATTAATTGATGCACGCTGCTCGACGCCATTGATGTGCTGCACAATGTGCCAGAGTTGACGCCGTACCTGCACAAGTTTCGCGTGTACGACATTACGGTTCTTTACACGTTTATCAACATTGAACGTGAACCAGCTACACACCTCGGCAAGCTCACTAGCCGTCGCTTCATCAAGGATACCTTGCATGATGAGTTCGATAATCATGGCACCAACGGGATGGAAGATGCTACGTAGCAGGCGACCTTTGAGGGTGAGTTGGTCGTCAGGTCCGATAAAGCCAAGGGCACGTAGTGCGAAGATGGTGCCATCCAGTTCTGCCGCTCCTGCACGGCTCAAGGGGTATGCGCCAATCTTCTCACGCCGCTTTTCCAGTGCGAGGGCGGCACCATCAGAGGCTGCACCTTTTTTCTTACCTGCCTTCTTCGCCTTTTTATGGCGTGTCTCTAAGCGTTGTAGTTCGTTGAGTTCCCACATCATGTAACGCTGGTACTCACGTAAGCTTGAGGCACAGATGCGGCGCAAGTGCTGTACATCCCCTGGTTTCCACAGGTTCAGCACCGAGTTGTAGCGAATGACGAACGCGCTGGTAACTGGTAGCAACTCACCTGTGATACGTTGGAATGACTGCTCGAACGGCTCCCAGGGCGAATATGGAATGACAGCAGAGCCATGTACATCCATACCACGTCGGCCTGCCCGTCCGGTAAGTTGGCGGTACTCGTTCGGAGTTAGTAGACGCATCTCTTGTCCGTCGAACTTGCTCAAGCTACCCACGACAACGGTACGTGCAGGCAGGTTCACGCCGAGTGCGAGTGTATCTGTGGCAAACACGGCACGCAGTGACCCACGCGCGAACAGCGTCTCTACCAGCACCTTCAACCCTGGTAACAGGCCCGCGTGGTGAAAGGCCAGACCGCGCGGCAATAAACTTGTTAGCGAAATGACCTGTTGCAAGTTGCGGTCCTCTTTTGGTAGCTGCTCTAGCCAGATGCTAATCTCTTCTTTGATACGGGCCGCTTCTTCAGGTGTCGTGAAACTGTGGAGGGAAGCACTCATTGCGGCCTCTTCCACCACACGGCGACCGGGAAGGAAGTAGAGACATGGCAACAGGTCAGCGTCGCGTAGAGCGGCCAGCACAGCACCCGACTCGGCGGCCTCACGTGGCTTTTGACGCTTAGGCTTCTCCTGAAGAGGGAGAGTATCTTCATCTTCGTTTTTTGCAGAACGTTGTGTCTCTTGCCGACCATTTTTCCCGCGTCTGTGCCGCTCGTCCCATTCATCGTCGTCTTCGTCATCCTCATCGTCCTCAAAGGTATAGACACGGCCTCGGTTCGACAGTTGTGCCACCTTCGCCTCGCCGCCGACGTTGGGAAACTTCTCGACACGCTTACCATCGGCATCTTGTACGAGATGCAGTTTGCCATCCAGGAAGTAGTAGTGTTCCAGGGGTACGGCTCTCTGCTCATGCGTTACAAGTACGATGGGACGATGCACGCGGCTAATCCAATCGGCAAGGTCCTGGGCATTGCTTACAGTGGCCGAGAGGCCCACCAGTTGCACATGCGGTGGCGAACAGATGATGGCCTCTTCCCACACTGGCCCACGCTCGATATCGCTGAGATAGTGCAATTCATCGAAGACGACAAAACCTACATCGTCGAGCGATGAGGAGAGACCAAAGCGTTCGCCACCCTCTTCTAAAAGCATGTTACGATAGACTTCAGTTGTCATAATCACGATGGACGCTCGGCTATGCTCTACAATATCGCCTGTTACAAGGCCAACAGTATCTGAGCCATAGGCATCGCGCAGGTCGCGGTACTTCTGATTCGAGAGTGCCTTCAGGGGTGTGGTATAGATGACGCGTTGTCCTCGCTGCTGTGCGAGCCAGATGGCGTATTCCGCGACAAGGGTTTTGCCTGTGCCGGTGGGTGCGGCCACCATCACGGATTGGTCATCGGCAAGATGAACAATCGCTTCAAGTTGAAATGGGTCAATGGGGAAAGGATAGCGTGCCTTAAATGTCTCGATGCTCTCCCATGCCGCCGAGGTGTCTTGTGTTTCTGAGGTCTCTTGCCCGACCGCTACGTATTCGTTCATGTTCTTTCTTACTTGTATGTGTTCACTATTTTCGTGTTTTTCGTTTGTCCCATTGTAACACGAAACAGGTGTTTAATCCATCTATTTTGCCTGGATTTACTGTGTACTTTTAGCCTGTATTCTAGTGGGTTTATCCACTATCGTATGTGAATGTCCATTGTTATCTGCTGTCTCTGCTGTCAATTCTGCTGTCAAATTGAGCAAGGGATACTACAATGAGGGGCCGACGGAGGGATTGTACTACACTTGTTTTTGGTGGTTCTCTCTAGCTCTTTTCGTGCTTGATAATGACCTTTTGTATCTTCGTCTGTTTCTTGAAATTCCTCCAAAACTCTTAGAGTTGTCGTAACATTTGTCGTAAGTACGCTCTCAAATTCTGGTTTTACTTTTTCTCTTCACTGCTTGGTGCTTGTGGTGCTGTTAGAACAAGCTCTTTTTATGTACTATCTGCTTTCACTTCTGCTAACAAAGATACCCTGATAGAGAAGTTAACAATAACTTCTCCATCAGGGTGTTTCTTACTTGATTGTTGCTTTATGAGCTTCTTTTAGAGCATCACGATATCTTATAATGGGCGGAAAATCGGATAATTCAAGGTCAAGTTTGAAGAGTATATGCTCACTATCTAAGTATCCTAACTCAGTAAATCCTACATCTCTACAAATCTTAATGCCTGAAACGGTACGTGATTTTGTCCATATCTTCTGAATATTTATTCCTTGTTCACCTAACTCGATAAGAGCGTCGAATAATCCCATGATAAGTAACATCCCATAGGTGCGATTAGGTGTTCTATGATGAATGTCTAATTTAACACCCATTCCTGTTATGTAACATTCAAGAGGTTGATTTGGTGTAAAAGGTAGAATATCCTCTGTGCGAACACCTCTTCCATTTGGTTTCAATATGTGATCTGTCAATGCATCAGGCTTTACGGGTTGGATTGAAAAGTAGCCTACGACTACTCCTTCGTACTTGAGGACATAATCGGCATCAGGTACTTTTCTAAAAAATGCTAATCTATCATCGGCAGTATATGCTAAGTCTCCAAAATGTTGACGTGCTATTTGAGCAGTAGCTCTGATATCATCTTCATTCTGCGCTTTGACGACCTCTATCTTCTCCGTTGGCATTGTTGAATAAATTTCAACAAATTTACTCATTGTTTCAGCAAATTTGTCTACATCTTCTTTTAAGTACATTCCTTGTTTTTTGCCTGGAGGGGTAATTTTTTGTATTTTTCCTGACTCTACAAGTCTCTTGAAGCTGGTAGGAGCCATGCCTCCTAATTTTTCTCTTGCTTCACTAGAAGTATAGAGTTTATCTGTTTGCTTAGCCATTATTTGGCCTCCTTGATTAATGAAATGGAACCTCACCATATTATACGGTATTTTTGGATATTTGTGAAATTTACAGAAATATCAGCAAACCCTTGACATTCTTCTGTGCTCCCGTGTATTATATGAGTACGATAACTTTGATAATTTTTATAATTATCAAAAAGAACATAGAAAAATGAATACCCTACAAACGCGCCGGATGAGGACCTATGGTTACTGCGGTGGTCAAGAGCAAGTATCGCACTTGAGCGGGAAGCTTGGGACTATGCAGGAGAGATTGCAATGGTTACAGATGAAGGAAGGGCGTAGGGACACATGCACAAG